>WBZS01000166.1_pt1 | contig 122465 bp, 104 predicted proteins | sample 5204201 | NCBI WGS metagenome assembly WBZS01 (sample SAMN12344357, study PRJNA552823) | activated sludge metagenome | biome: Activated sludge suspended growth; feature: Nitrification reactor; material: Wastewater; isolation source: activated sludge from nitrification reactor of wastewater... | reverse complement strand
CCCACGACATCGACGAGGCGATCAAGCTCGGTGATCAGGTGGCGGTGCTGCGGGTCGGCGGACGCCTCGCCCAGCTGGATACGCCCGCGCGGTTGCTCGCCGACCCGGTGGACGACTTCGTCGCCGACTTCGTGGGGCGCGACCGGGGCTATCGCGCGCTCGGGTTCAGGGGCGCGCCGCCCCTGGCGATGCGTGACGAGCCGACCGTCCGGCTCGGGGCGGGGGTCGGCGCCGCCCGCGCCGCAACGACCGATCGTTGGCTGCTCGTCCTCGACGATGCGGGCTGCCCAGTCGGCTGGGTCGAACCGGAACGGCTCACCGGCCCGATCGGGCCCGAGCACCTGCACCGGGGCGGCACGGTGGCCAGAGCCGACGCGTCCTATCGCGCCGTGCTCGACGCAGCGCTGTCGGCGCCGTCGGGGCGCGGGGTGCTCGTCGACGAAGCGGGTCATTTCGTCGGCACGGTCACCGCCAACCGGGTCGTCGCCGCCATGAGCCGCCCCGCCGTGGCTTCCCAGGGCGACCCCGCGGGCGGCGAGGACGGGGCTGGGACTGGGGCGGACGGCATACGGGAGACTGCGAGCGACGACCCGGCTGGGACCGCGACGTGAACTGGGTTTGGGAGCACCTCGGGGACATCGGCGGGTATGCCGTGTCCCACGCTTTGCTTGCCGGGATCCCCTTGGTCGTCGGGCTCGCGCTCGCCCTGCCGCTGGGGTGGCTGGCCCGGCGGTTGCCTCGGGTCGCGCCGCTCATCGTCGGGGGGAGCGGGCTGCTCTATACGATCCCAAGCCTGGCGCTGTTCATCCTTATGCCGCTCGTGCTGGGCAGCAAGATCCTCGACGCGATCAATGTCTATGTCGCGATGACGATCTATACGGTCGCGCTGCTCGTGCGTTCGGTCGTCGACGCGCTGGGATCGGTGCCCGAGTCGACGGCACTCGCGGCCACCGCGATGGGCTATCGGCGGTTCGGCCGGGCGTTAGCCGTCGAATTGCCGCTTGCCGTGCCGGTATTGGCCAGCGGCCTGAGGGTGGCTGCGGTGTCAAACGTCAGCATCGTCTCGGTCGCCTCGCTCATCGGCTATCCGCAACTTGGCTATTACCTGACTGACGGCTATCAACGCTCGTTCCCGCTCGAGATCGGCGTGGGGATCGTCGGCTGTGTGCTGTTGGCCTTGATCTTCGACTTGGTCATCCGCGGGGCGGAATGGTTGCTCACCCCCTGGGCCCGGGCCGACCCTCAGCGCACCGCGACGCAGGTGGCCCCGGCATGATCGAGCAGATCTGGGCGTGGCTGACTGCGCCGGAGCAGTGGACCGGGTCGCGCGGCATACCGACGCGGGTCGTCGAGCACCTGGGCTATTCGGCGTTGTCCCTCGCGCTGGCCGCAACGGTGGCGCTGCCGCTCGGGCTATGGGTCGGGCACAGCGGCCGCGGCCGTTGGCTGGTGACCGCCGCCAACGCCGCTCGCGCCGTCCCGAGCCTCGGGCTGCTCTTCGCCGTCGCCATGTTCGTTGGCCCGAGGATCTCCTCGAACCTCGCCTTCGTCATCCCTAGCGTCGTCGTCCTCGTCCTGCTCGCCATCCCACCACTGCTGTCCGGCGCCGAAGCGGGCGTCCGGGCGGTCGACCCGGCGGCGCGCGACGCGGCATACGGGATGGGGATGCGCGGCGGGCAGGTGCTGCGCGGAGTTGAGCTGCCGTGCGCGCTGCCACTGCTGTTGTCGGGCGTGCGCGCGGCGACCCTGCAGGTCATCGCGACCGCGACGATCGCGGCGGCGGTGAGCCTCGGCGGGCTCGGGCGCTATCTCATCGACGGGCTGGCGGTGCGGGACTATCCGCAGATGGCCGGGGGTGCGCTCTTGGTCGCTGCCCTCGCCCTCACCGTCGACGGGCTGCTCGCCCTCGTCACCCGGTATGCCGTGTCGCCCGGCCTGAGCGGGAAGTATCGCGGCGGGCGGACAGTTGCAGACCCCAAGGGGCAGGTGCTCGCGCCTGGGCCCGTGCGTTCGGAAATGCCCGGCAAGTCCCGACTGGAAGTGAGCTGACATGATCCGCACGACTCTTGGCCTGAGCACCGGAACCGCGACGCGCGCGGTGTCCCGCCGGGCGCTCACCCGGACTGTCGCCCTCGGAGCGGCTGCCGCCCTCGGGCTGGCCGCCTGTGGCGCCGGCTCCAACCCGACTGCTCCTGGGACCTCCGGTGGCGGTTCGGGTGGAGCGGCTGGCGCCGTGACGAGCGTCGTGGTCGGCGCTGCCGATTTCTCCGAGTCGCAGGTGCTGGCCGAGATCTATGCTCAGGCGCTGGCGGCCAAGGGCATCACCGCGACGACCCGGCCCAACATTGGCAGCCGTGAGGTCTACCTCAAGGCCGTCGAGGACAAGTCGGTGGACATCGTCCCGGAATACACGGGGTCGCTGCTGTCCTACCTCTCCAAGGGCGCCACCGCAAAGGGCTCAGACGAGGTGTATGCCGCCCTCAAGGCGGCGCTGCCTGCCACCTTGACCGTGCTGGCCAAGAGCACGGCCGAGGACAAGAACTCGATTGTCGTCACCAAGGACACGGCCGCCAAGTGGTCGCTGAAATCGATCGCGGACCTCGTCGCTCACCAGGGCGAGATCGTGGTTGCCGCGCCGCCGGAGTTCCAGAGCCGCCAGCAGGGTCTGCCGGGGCTCAAGGAAGCCTATGGCTTCGTGCCGAAGGACTTCCGGCCGCTTAAAGGCAAGGCGATTGTCGACGCGCTCATCGGTGGTCAGGCACAGGCCGCCAACATTTTCTCGACCGACCCGGCCATTTCGATCAATGGCTTTGTCACCCTGGAGGACCCGAAGCTGATCTTCGGTTCCGACAACGTCGTGCCGCTGGTCCGCAAGGACAAGGCCACTGAGGTGGTGTCGAAAGCTCTCGACGCGGTGTCGGCCAAGCTCGACACGGCGACGCTGACCGATCTGGTCAAGCAGGTCGACGTCGACAAGAAGGACGCCAAGGTGGTCGCCAAGGAGTGGCTGGCCAAGATCGGCCTCGGCTGACCGGTAGGTGTCGAGCGGAGTTCCGGGAGGAGGGCGGCATACCGGCCCGAATGTGAGCGCCGGTATGCCGCCCGCTCGCCTTACGCGCTCGGCACCGGTTCGGGGGCGGGCGCCGACGCGGCTGCCGCAGCGCCGGGCTCCTCGCCGCGGCGCACCGCGGCCAACAGCATCTGGGCCACGTCGACGACCTCGACCGCACCCTCGGTGAGCTCGCCGGTTTCGACGAACTTGTTCACCCCGTCCGAAAGCATGACCTTGCAGAACGGGCAGCCGACGGCGATCCGCTTCGCGCCGGTCGCCACGGCCTCGCTCGTGCGATTGAGGTTGATCCGCGAGCCGAGCTTCTCCTCGACCCACATGCGGGCGCCACCGGCGCCGCAACAGAACGACTTCTCGCCGTGCCGCGGCATCTCGGTCAGCGACACGCCGGGCAGGGCGCCGAGCAGCTCGCGCGGCGGCGCGTAGACGTGGTTGTGCCGACCGAGGTAGCACGGGTCGTGGTAGGTCACCGAGGCCGCCGTCGAGGCGTCCTTGGACCCGGCCGACTCGCCGGGCCGCGAGACGGGGACGAGCCGCTTCTCGCGGACCAACCGGTTGAGCAGCTGGGTGTGGTGGACGACCTCGTAGTTGCCGCCGACCTGCGGGTATTCGTTCTTGAGCGCGTTGTAGCAGTGCGCACAGGTGACGACGATCTTGGTCGCGCCGACCTCGTTGAGCATCTCGACGTTCTGCATCGCGAGCATCTGGAAGAGCATCTCGTTGCCGGAGCGGCGAGCGGAGTCACCGGTGCACGCCTCGCCGTCTCCGAGCACGGCATACGAGACGCCGGCGGTGTGGAGCAACTCGGCGACGGCGCGCGACGTGCGCTTGGCGCGGTCCTCGAAGGCGCCCGCGCAGCCGACCCAGAACAGGTAGTCCAACGTCGAGCAGTCCTCGACGTCCGACCCGACGACCGGCACCTCGAACGGCAGGCCCTTGGCCCAGTCCATCCGCATCCGCGGGGCCAGACCCCACGGGTTGGAGTTCTTCTCGAGGTTCTTGTAGAGGACGCCGAACTCGCTCGGGAAGGCGCTCGCGATGAGGTTCTGGTAGCGGCGCATGTCGACGATCGCGTCCACGTGCTCGATGTCGACCGGGCACTGCTCGACGCACGCGCCACACGTCGTGCACGACCAGAGTACGTCCTCGTCGATGACGCCCTCCAGACCCAACGGGTCGTATGCCGTCAACGGGTGCTCCGCGTCGTAACCGAGGGTCCCGACCAGCGGTGCAGCGGCGAGCTTCTGGGTGTGCGCGGGCAGGTCCTTGCGCTTCTCCTCGGTCGCCATGAGCCAGGGGGCCTTGGCGTGGGCGTGGTCGCGCAGGGTCATGACGAGCAGCTTGGGCGACAGCGGCTTGTCGGTGTTCCATGCCGGGCACTGGCTCTGGCAGCGGCCGCACTCGGTGCAGGTGGTGAAGTCGAGCAGGCCCTTCCAGGTGAAGTCTTCGATCTTGCCGACGCCGAGCGAGGTGTCCTCGTCGAGGTCTTCCATGGCTTCCATGTCGAACGGCTTGCCGGCGACCATCATCGGCTGGACAGCGCCGAGCGAGGTGCGCCCGTCGGCGTGGCGCTTGAAGTAGATGTTGACGAACGCCAGGAACCGGTGCCACGCCACCCCCATCGTCGGGGTGAGCGAGATGGTGATCATCCACGCGAAGCTCACCAGGATCTTGATCATCGCGACGAGGTAGATGAGTTCCTTGACCGTGTCCAGGCCGATGCCCTGCCACAGCCACTGGGCTCCCCAGCCGGAGAGCGGGAAGTGGACGACCAAGGACTCGCTCGGGGTCGTGATCTGCACCATGCGCGCTTCGAGGGTGCGCAGCAGCATGATGCAGAGCATCACGACGAAGATGGTGAACTCGACGTAATAGGCCTGCCACCAGGTCGAGCCGAAGAAGCGCGAGCGCCGCCCGGCGATGCCTTCGGCCGAGCGCGGGTGGTTGCGCTGGCGGACCCAGATGAGCACGCAGATCCCGAGGAAGCCGATGCCGGCGAAGATCTCGATGAGCCACTCGAACGGCACGAAATGCCCGACGATCGGCAGCCGGAAGTCGGCCCAGATGAGCTGGAAGAACGCGTTGACCAGCGTGGCGAACAGCAGGAAGAACCCGAGCGCCGTGAACCAGTGCGCGATCGAGACCAGCGGCAGCCGCCCAAGCCGGGTGTGCCCGAGGAACTCCCGCAGCACCGTCCACACCCGGGTGGCCGGCTGGTCGGTGCGGGTCGGATCGGGCTGCCCGGTCTGGAAGAGCTTGTAGAAGCGGTAGGACTGCCGGAACAGCAGTGCCCACCCCAGCAACGGAATGGTGAAGCACAGCACGATCGCAGTGATCTGCAGGGCGCTCATAGGTCACGAGTCTAGTGGCCGCTAAGCGCTTGCTCACCTGGGCGTCGTGTGACTCACCTCGCGCGGGTGGTCTGGTCGGAGTTGCAGGGATGCCGTGTCCGCCCGGCTCGTCTGGCCCGCCCGGTCGTCGGCCACCGGCCTGGGCCGCCTGACTCGCCTCGCCAAGGCCAGGGTCCGTCCTTGGCGTGAGTCTGACTCGCCAAGGCCAGGGTCCGTCCTTGGCGTGCGGGTCTCTCCCTGAGTTTCGCCGCCATGGCGGCCAAACTGGTGAATGGCGGTCGAATATGAACGCCCTTGGCCGTTTTCCCCGCCATGGCGGCCAAACTGGTGGGGGTCGTGGGCATGGCGGCCAAACTGGTGGGGGTCGTGGGCGTGGCGGCCAAACTGGGGGTGAGTGGGGAGTCGGGCGGGCGGCATACGGAACGAGGAGGCGAGCGGGCGGCATACCGGGCGCCGGGGGGTATGCCGGGTGCGTGAGGTGGGCTACGCGCTCGCCTCGGGTGCGGGGAGACCGTCGGCGGCGGCTTCGAGGGCGGCGATGTCGAGTTTGCGCATCTGCAGCATGGCGGCGATGACGCGCGAAGCCCGCTCTGGGTCGGGATCGGAGGCGAGTTCCCCGAGCCGGGTCGGGATGATCTGCCACGAGAGGCCGAAGCGGTCGGCGAGCCATCCGCACTGCGACTCCTGGCCGCCGTCCGCGAGGAGGCCGTCCCAGATCCGGTCGAGCTCGGCCTGATCGGGGCAATAGACCTGGATCGAGGCGGCGGGGGAGTGGGTGAAGTGCGGGCCCCCGTTGAGCGCGACGAAGTGCTGGGTGCCGAGGGTGAACTCGACCTGAAGGACGGAGCCGGTCTCGCCGTGCTCGTTCTCGGAGCCGTAGTGGCTGATCTGCCCGATCGAGCTGTCGGGGACGAGGGAGGTGTAGAGCTGCGCGGCGGGGAGGGCTTGGGTGTCGAACCACAGGCAGGTCTTGATCGGGTAGGGCGAGGGCATCTGGGCTCCTGGGTTCGCGGATCTCAACTCGTGGTGGTTTCGGGGGTCGTGGCTTGGGGAAGGCCCATCATTACCTGGCGGGGCCGGATCTGTGGAGTGTTGGCCACACCCCAGTGTGGCTAACGCTCCACAGATGGCCGGTCGCGGACGAGATCGTCGGTGGGTGTGAGGTCTTCGAGGGCGTTCGGCGGTCCAGGACCGGGAAACGTCGGCGGGTGTGAGGTTTTCGAGGAGTTCGTGGCACACAGCGCGACCAAAGTCATGCACAGATTGACTGTCAAGGCTGACATTATCTAGTCGTGAGCACAACGAGTGTCAGGTCGGACTCGTTCGAGGCATCGGCCGCCGCCAAGGTCGCCCAAACCCACCCCGACGCGGACCTGCTGGCGCTGCGGGCGTCCTTCAACCTCGTCCGGCTCTCGACCTTGCACATGCACCGGCTCGAGTCCGAGGTGCACCGGGACGCCGGGTGGAGCATGGCCGGCTTCCGGGTCATGTTCTGTGTCTGGGTCGCCCAGGAGCTCGAGCCGCGCGAGATTGCCCGCTTCTCCGGGCTCTCACGGGCCGCTGTCTCCAGTGTGCTCAACACCCTCGAACGTGACGGGCTGGTCGAACGGCATCGAGAGTCCACCGATCGCCGTCTGGTCACCGTGCGCCTGACCGGCGAGGGCGAACGGCGACTGGTGGCGGCATACGGGAACGAGAACTCGGTGGAGCGGGCCTTCTTCGCTCCACTCGGGGAGAGCGAGCTGGACACGTTTGTCGTCCTGCTCCGCCGCCTGCTGCGCCAGCGTTCCGAGTGACGCCACAACGAGACCCACGTCTCGTTCCGACAAAGTAATCAAGATCTAGACAATCACAGCCTGAACGTCTAATCTGCCGCTCATGGCACACAACGAGCGCTTCGCAGGTTCCATGGACCTGCCCCCGGAGACCGAGCAGCCCAACGTCTACCCGCTGTCCTGGCACCGGGAGACCGCCAAGATGGAGGAGATCTGGACCTCCGCACAGCGCGACCAGTGGGACCCGCTCAAGTTGCCGTGGGACACCTTCGACCCCAGCTCCTACACGTGGGAGCAGCGGGAGTCCATCGCCTATTGGTGGACCCTCCTGTCGGTCTTCGACGCCTCCGCCCCGCCGGTGTTCGCCGAGGCCCTCATCAAGACCTATGAGGTTCACGAGGAAGACCCGGTCCGCCGGTGCTTCTTCTCGGTGACCCGTGACGAGCAGATGCACGAGCAGATGTGCGGTCTGTCGATCACCAAGCTCCTCGAGCACCCGGACCCGCTGACCTACGAGCCCAAGACCGACATCGGCCGACGCCTGCAGAAGAACGCCAAGTGGCTCTACTTCAATGGTGGCCGCTACTGGAGTGGCTACAAGACCGCCGTTCCGCGCTACTCGCTGGCTGTCCTGTTCTCCAGCTTCCTCATGGGCGAGATCGCCGCCGCGACGATCTTCCACCAGATGGCAGCGGGCTGTAAGGAGCCGGTGTTCCAGGCCGCGTTCCGCAACATCGGCCGCGACGAGGGTCGCCACATGGCGATCTGCATGTCCCTCATGGAGCGCGACTACCCCAAGCTCGACGTGTCGGAGCGCTCGATCATCACCAAGCAGATCCGGGCCGGCTACCTGTTCCTCTCGGCCGTCCTCTTCGAGCCGCCGATGGAGTTCTGGGACCTGCCCGCCGACTTCATCGACAACCAGCGTGAGGGCGAGCGCCTGGCTCGCGAGGCCGGCTTCCACATCCCGGACTACGACACCAAGAAGCAGAACTGGCGCAACGCCATCCTCAACCTCAAGGGTGTCTTGGACCGCTACTCGATCCCGTTCCCGGCCATTCCCGAGGTAGACATCTCCGGCGAAGAGATCAGCGACGTCGACCTCGACGACATCATTCCCGTCTTCTAGACTCGCCGTCCTGCTTCGAGACTGCGCGTCATCGAAGCACCACCGACCGGTATGCCGCGCGGCCGACCCCCTGCGGTCGCGCGGCATACCTTTGCCGCCCGTTAGCACCCACGAAGGCCACCTTTCGGCTCCCAAGAAGGAACGATGTCCGCGACCATCCGCCTGCAGCCTTCCGGTCACGAGGTCATCTGCGACTCCGGTGACACGGTCCTTTCGGCCTTGGAGAAGGCGGGCTACATCATGCCCAACAACTGCCGCGCGGGCGCGTGCGGCGAGTGCAAGACCAAGGTGCTCGACGGGGCGTTCGACCAGGGCATGGTCCTGGACATGGCTCTCTCACAAGAGGATCGGGCCAACGGCTATGGCCTCATGTGCATGGCCAAGCCGCTCACGGCCAGCCTGGACATCGAGTTCGGCACGATCGACGCGCTACAGAAACTCTTCCCGCCGCGCGAGTTCGTGCCCTTCATCGTCACCGACAAGGTGATGCGCACCCCGACGATGGTCGAGATGCAGTTGCGCCCGCTCGGGGAGAACCTGCGGTTCTGGCCGGGGCAATACGTCATGATCGGCGACGAGCGCGTGGGCGCCCCGCTGCGCTCCTACTCGATCGCCAACGCGCCGCGCCCCGACGGTGAGCTGCACCTGCTCATCACCAAGGTCGAGGGCGGGCGCACGTCCACGTGGGTCCACGAGAAGGTCAGCGTCGGCGACCAGCTGCTCGTCCACGGCCCTTACGGCACGTTCGTCGGCGACCCTTCGGTCGAGACCCCGGTCCTGTGCCTGGCCTCCGGCTCAGGTCTGGCGCCGATCCTCGGGTTGGCCGACGGCGCCCTGCGCCGCGGCTTCACGTGGGGCACGACGCTGGTCTTCTCCGCGCGCACCGAGGCCGACGTCTTCGATCAGGGCCTGATGGCGTGGTGGTCACGCAAGCACCGGACCTTCCGTAGCATCGTCACCTACACCGGCGCCGAGCCTCCGGCCACCGCCGAGTTCACCGGGCGCATCCCGACGATGCTCGGCCAGATCTTCCCGTCGCTGGAGAAGCACTCGATCTTCATCGCTGGCAACCCCGATTTCGTCGAAGCCTGCAAGGCGGCCTGTCTGGCGCTCGGAGCAAAACCCGACCTGGTCCACGTCGAGGGCTACTTCCCGCACTGGCCGGCCGAGGTCCCGCCTGCCGAGCGCCTCACCTGAGGCTGTTCGCTCCCGAGCTCATGGGCTCGGTCCTAACCGTCGGGCTCGGTCGTTACCGTCGGGCTCGGTCCTTACCGTCGGGCTCGGTCCTTCTCGGTTGTGGCGACCTGGGTGCCGTCTGCGAGGTGCTCCACCGTCGCCGGCAACGCGGGCCGTGCCTTCTCCTTGACCGCGCGTCCCGCTGCCTTCACCGCGTCGCCCACCTTGTCGGCGACATAGGGCACCGCTTGGGTCTTCACGGCCTGCCCGGCCGCCTCGATCCGGTGCTGCACCGGGTCGGAGTGCCACAGCCGCGCACTGCCGCGCTTGATCTGCTCGTAGCGCGCCCGCCCAGCCCGCGTCCCCAGCACATAGCCGACCGCGGCGCCCGCGACGAATCCGATCATGGCCCCACCCTCCCCAGCCGAGCGCCCACGTGTCAACCCCAGTTCCCCTCGCCGCACCACCGTGCTGCCGGTATGCCGTCCGCCTGGGTGAGCGGACGGCATACGGGAACATTCGGCTGGCTCCACCCGCACGGGGACTGACATTGCGCCGAGCCGCAACGCCCCCGCGAGCACGGACCACGCCGTCGTGCCCGAGCAACGGTCGTCCGTATGCCGGTCACGCCCACCCAGGCGTCGTCGGCGGGCGGCCCGACCTGCAGCAGGGTGGGCGGCACGGCCTACGCCGCGGCGGACGGCATACCGGCTGGTGGACGCGCTCCACGCGGCCGATAACGTTCTGTTGGAATATCCATAACGACTCCCGGCGTTCCGGGAAGCGACCCTGACCGCACCCGACACCCGGAGAGCCCCGCGTATGCCCATCTATGACGACGTCACCGCCCTCGTCGGCCGCACCCCACTCGTCCGGATCAACCGGCTGTTCCCCGACTCGCAAGCGACCGTGGCCGCCAAGCTCGAGTTCTACAACCCGGCCAACTCGGTCAAGGACCGCATCGGCGTCGCGATCGTCGACGCGGCGGAGGCGTCCGGCGAGCTCAAGCCCGGTGGCACGATCGTCGAGGCGACCTCCGGCAACACCGGCATCGCGCTGGCCATGGTCGGCGCAGCTCGCGGTTACACGGTCGTGCTGACCATGCCTGAGTCGATGTCCAAGGAGCGTCGCGCCCTGCTGCGGGCGTTCGGCGCCGAGCTCATCCTCACCGACCCAAGCAAGGGCATGAAGGGCGCCGTCGACCGCGCCGACGAGATCGTCGCCGAGCGCCCCGGCGCTGTGCTGGCCCGTCAGTTCGCCAACGCCGCCAACCCCGAGATCCACCGTCGCACCACCGCCGAGGAGATCTGGGCCGACACCGACGGCGCCGTCGACATCGTCGTGGCCGGCATCGGCACCGGTGGCACGATCACCGGCGTCGGCCAGGTCCTCAAGGCCCGCAAACCCGGCGTCCAGATCATCGCCGTCGAGCCGCAGGAGTCACCGATCCTCAACGGCGGCGCCCCCGGCCCACACAAGATCCAGGGCATCGGCGCCAACTTCGTCCCCGAGATCCTCGACACCACCGTCTACGACGAGGTCATCGACGTCAACGCCGGTCAGGCGGTCGAGCTCGCCCGCAAGGCCGCCACGCAGGAAGGCCTTCTCGTCGGGCTGAGTTCCGGCGCTGCCCTGTATGCCGCAGGCCTGGTCGCCGCCCGCCCCGAGAACGCCGGCAAGACGATCGTCGTCATCATCCCCAGCTTCGGGGAGCGTTACCTCTCCACCGTCCTCTTCGAGGGCCTCGTCGACTGAACGGCATACCGCCATGCTTGCCGCACTGACCACCAGCCTGCGCGACCTGCGACGCGAGCGCGTCCGGTCCTGGGAGCTCACCGCCGACCCTGACACCGGGCTCACATCCCGGGTTGAGCCAGTAGGACCGCCGGGCCCGGTGTCGGCGCCGCGCCGGGCGATCCTGCGCCGCACGGCGGAGATGATCCGCGAGGACATCGACGCGGCCATGCTGCGAGACCCGGCCGCGCACTCACGGGTCGAGATGTTCCTCGCCTCGTCGGGGCTGCACGCGATCTGGGCCTATCGGGTGGCGCACTCGTTGTGGGGCAACCCCTCGACCCGCCTGGCGGCCCGGCTGCTGTCCCAGATCGTCAGGTCGGTGACGGGCGTCGAGATCCACCCCGGGGCGACGATCGGGCGGCGGTTCTTCATCGACCACGGGATGGGCGTCGTCATCGGCGAGACGACCGAGATCGGCGACGACGTCATGCTCTACCACGGGGTCACCCTCGGCGGCCGATCGCTGTCCAAGACCAAGCGCCACCCCACTCTGGGCAACCGGGTGACGGTCGGGGCCGGGGCGAAGATCCTCGGCCCGATCCTGCTCGGCGACGACGCCCAGATCGGCGCCAACTCCGTCGTCGTCAAGGATGTCCCGGCCGGGCACGTCGCGATCGGCATCCCGGCCCAGGTCCGCAAGGCCATTGCGGGCCTGACGCCGGAGGAGATGCTCGATCACAACCCGGCCATCTGGATCTGACCCGGCCGCCCCGCCGCCCGCCGCCGCGCCGCCTGCAGCCCCGCCCTGCGCCGACGGTCTAGGGCGCGGCGCGCCAGTCGGCTCCGAAGCAGGTGAAGGCACGCGCCACCGTCGGGTGGTCCGCGGTCGCCTGGGCGAGTGCGGTGGCACTGTCGATCCCGGTCACCAACAGCCGGTGGTATGCCGTCATCGCCTCCGCCGCGAGCTCGTCCGGGATTCGGGCGACGGCGGCAACAACGGTCTGCACGCCCATGCTGAGCAGGACCGCGGTCAGCCCGAGCGATTCGTCGCCCGGGCGGATCGTCGCCCGTCCGACCTCGCAGGCGGACAGCACGATGTGGGAGGCGGTGACTCCCGCGTCGGGCAACTCGTGGGCGAAAGCCAACCCGTCGGACAACCGAAGCGTCGAGAACAGCGGGCTCTGATAGTGGTGTTGGCCGTGCGCCGCGATGTGGACCAGGTCGCGGCCGACCAGCCCAGCGACAATCTCGGCGCGGGTGGCCTGGTGGGACGGCACGACCGGCGCTGACCACAGGCGGCCGATCTCGGCCACCTCACGGTCGGCATGCCGCAAGTCGGGTCCGGCGATCGCAAGCACCTGAGGCTGGGCGACCGGCGGCCTGGCGGCCGCGGAGGCCCAAGCCATCGCGGTGCGGGCCACCGTCGTCGCAAGGCCGCGGCGGCTGGGCAGCATCCCGAACGGCACGGCGGCGATCACCCGCGAGGGGACGACGACCAAACGGGTCGGTGGGCGACTGCGCAGCTGCCCGCCGGGGCGCCGGTGGGTCACCTCGTCAGCCAGGGCGCCGAGCAGGGCCGCGTCGAGCTCGGCCAAGGCGGCCGTCAACGACCCCTCGACGGCCTGGCGCATCGCGGGAGCCATCGGCAGCGTTACAGCATCGAGGTCGGCCCGGACCCGTCGGGCCAGCGCGTCGACATCGGCGAGCCGACCCAATCGCACGATGCGCCCACCCCGGTGACCTAGCACCACGGCATACAGGTGACCGGCGTGGGGGAGGAAGGTGGCCAGCGTCGCGTCGGCCGCCCGGACGGCGGCGAGTGTGCCGGCATACCCAAGCGGGCGGCTCTGGGTGGGTGGCGCCGCGGCTGTCTGCGTGGGACGAGCCCAGTCCAGGGCGCGCACGGCTCGCTCGAGCTCGATGGCGCGAGCGCGCAAGTCGGCCTGGTCGGCCACGGGCGCATCGCGCAACTCCTCGCGGATTCCTCGCAATTGGGTGAGCAGGTCGGCGGCCTGAGGGTCCCGTGGCGGTCGGACGAGAGGCACCCGGTCGGACACCGCACGCCAGCGCTCAGAACGATTGAACAGCGATGCGACAGAACGACTTTCGACGCCAAGGTCAAGGTCGAGAGTTGCCAGGCGCTCGCTGTGCACACCGAGCGCGGTCCGCAGGTCGAGGCTTGAGGCCCGCTGCTGCGCGGCAGCCAAGTCGTCGGCCGCGGCGCTGAGCTGACGCGCCGCTGCGCGCGGCCGGTCGGTCGCGGCAATCCGAGCGGCGACAAGCCGCACATGCAGCCGGGTGGGCAAGGAGGCCGAGCGCACCAAACCCGACGTCTGGCGAAGGGCGACGGCAGCAGCAGTGATGTTGCCGGATGCGGACAGGGCGTCCGCGGCGACAAGGGCCGCTCGACGAGCGACGTGATCGTCGGCGTGCTCGGCCGCGACCTGGGCCAACGACAGGGCGGTCCGGGCAGTGCGCGGCAACGAGATCCCCGACCGAACGCTCGCCTCGAGCTCGGCGAGGTAGGCGCGACGGCGCCAGCTGGCGCTTGCCTCTCCCCGGAACCGACCTCGTGCGGTCCGCGCCAGGGTGACGGCTGAGCGAGCGTCGCCAAGGACGAGCGCAGTGCGGGCCAGGTCGAGCTCGATCTCACCGATGAGCGCGGCGACGCCGTCCGCGTCGGCCAGTTCACGCGCCTCGGTCAACAGGGCGCGCGCCTCGTCGAGTAGCCCGGCTTCGAGCAGCACCCGGGCCCGGTCCAGCCGGGACACCGCGCGGTTGACCTCGGCGGGCATGGCGTCCGCCTCGTTCATCACCGCCAAAGCGCGCGGGAGATCACCGCGCAGGTAGTGGACCCAGCCGAGGTTGTGCCGCGCCATGAACTCGATGACCGGCGCCCCGGCCTCGTGCGCCGCGGCCGCGCCCCGATGCAGGTCGGCCTCGGCTTCGCTCAGGCGCATGAGTTGGGCTGCGAGCACGCCGCGGTTGGTCAGCAGCCGCGCTTGGTCAGTGGGCGGCATACCGGCCAGGCCCTCCCCGGCCCGATGCATCGCCCGCAGGGACCCGGAAAGGTCCCCGGCCCGCCCGCGCATCGACGCAGTCTGCAGGTGGCACAAGGCGACCAGGTCGTCGCGCGAGGTTGCTCGAGCCAGGTCGGCCGCGCTCGCGACGAGGCTCTCCGCCGCGTCCGGTCCGTGCCTCTCGTATGCCGCCCAGCTCGCCGCCAGCAGCACCCGGGTCCGCAGTTCGTCAGCTCGCTCGCTGTCACCCGGTCTCGAGGTCAGCGAGTCCAGCGCTGACTGGGCGTCCGCGAGCAGCACGGCGGCTTCGTCGGGCCGGTAGCTCTCCAACGCGGTCAGTGCACGTCGGTGCAGGTCCGCAATGACGTCGAGGGGTTCGGCGTCGAGAGGCTCGTGGAGCGATCCCGCCACTACAACTCGATGGCAGGGGTGATGACCGGTCCGTCGTCGGTGGCATGCGGCCGCAACACGAATCGGGCCGACCCGCGTGGGACGGCTTCGATGACGAAGCGGCCGCCGGCATCGGTAGATGTCGACAGGCTCGTGCCGCCGACCCGCACCTCGACGTCCGCGGGTCCGCCGGTCACCCATCCGTCGATCCGGACCGTCCCGCTCGGGGCGTCCTGCGGCCCCGACCCGACGGTCACCATGAGGCTGAACCGGCTGCTGGTGAAAGTCACCGACTCGGTCGGGGCCAAGGGCTGCGCGTCGGCTCGGGCCCCACTGCCGGACAGGGTCAGTTCCTGGAGCTGCGCCACCTCGGCGTGCAGGGCGGCCAGGGTCAGCTCAAACCTGATCCGATCGGTGAGGCCACTGGGCATCGGGTCGGTGCGGCGGTAGAACTCGCGCAGACCAGCGAGCGCCCGGACGTCGATCTCATCGATCGCGCCGTCGGCCAGAGCCGTGAAGTCATCGAGGCTCATCGCGTGCTCCAACTCGGGTCGGCGGTCAGCAGCGACCGGAGTTTGGCCAGGCAGCGTCCCCGGGTGGGACCAATCGAGCCGACCGGCATACCCAATGCCTCGGACACCGCCCCGTAGTCGGGACGGTCGACGAAGGCGATGATCCGCAAGAGGGCCTGGCAGCGTTCGGACAGCCGACTCACCGACCGCCACAACGAGCGCTGGTCCTCGCGCAACATCGCCTCCGCGGCGGGGTCGAGGGACGCCGGTATGCCGCCCACGTCACCTTCGGGGAACTCGTCGGTGGGGATCGCCCGGCCGTCCTTCTTGAGCACCCGCCACGCCTCGCGGCGCACGGTCGTGATGAGCCAGGCCAGGACAGCCTGGGGCTCGGCGATCGCGTCGGCGCTCTCGACCAGACGGATCCACGCGGTCTGGATGACGTCTTCGGCGGAGGTCTGGTCCAGGCGCTGGCCGCGTGCGGTGTGCCACAACACGGGGGTCAGCAGGTCGACGAGCTCGGACATCCGCTCGCGATCGCCCTCGCGGTATGCCGCGAACGCCTCGGCCGCGCGGTCGGCGAGGGTCGGTGAGGCGGGGGTGGTCATGCCCGATCCTCCCATTCCGAGACCCGGGCGAACATCGCCCGGCGGCCGCGGGCGATGGCGGCCGCGCGCTCGACGGTGGCCACGTCCGGGTCGGCCGCAATAGCGGCCGCGAGCTCTCCGGCGAGGACCGGCGCCGCGAACGACGTCCCGCTCCATGTGCAGAAGCCGCTGCGGAAGTCGTCGGGGTCGGGCGTCGTGCGGACCCGACCGTGGAACTCCACCCGCGCGCTGGGTTGCGCAGCAGCCGTGACGTCGAGCGGGAAGGTGCTCACCAGCGAACTGCCCGGCCGATGGGTGGTGACCCACGACCCGGCGTTGGAGAAGTAGGCGACCGTCTCACCGTCGGGGTTGAGCGCTCCAACGCTGGCCAGTGGCACTCGGTCCGGCGAGAACCCGGTGACCTGCGAGGCGAACGCCGCGGGATACATCGGGGCGAGCGTCGTCGCGTTGCCGGCGGCCGCGACGACAGCGACACCCCACTCGCCGAACTCGCGCATGAGCGCCCCGAAAGGTCCGTCCATCGCCGCGTCGCCGGGGCTCTCGTGGTAATAGCCCAGCGACAGCGACAGGACGTCGACGAGCCCGTCGGCCGACCCGGTGGACACGGCTTGCACATGCCGCGCCAACAGCAGGGCGAGCGTGTTGATCAGCGCGCTCTCGGGGACGATGCCGTCGTCGCGCATCACCGGGATGGCGAGGATCTGGGCCTGGGGGCACAGCTGGCGGATCAAGCCCGCGATGAAGGTCCCGTGGCCGGTGTCGGACTGGATGACCGGGTCGAGCGGGTTGGTGGGCGGCGGCGGATATCCCGCCCCCGCGGGCCCCGACAACCCCAGCGGTATGCCGTTGAACGTCACCGTGCTCGTCGCCGACCCGCCCTCGGGGAACCACGGGTGCGAGCCCAGACCGGTGTCAGGAATCGCCACCACAGGTGCGCGCCCGACCGGGGGAGCGGTGAGCGCCGGATCGGGCAGCACGAGGGCCACCGGAGCCCGGCCGCCAGAGCCGGGTCGGCCGTATTCGTTGGCCGGCGAACCGCCACCCCCGCCGCCGGACGGCGTCGGCACCCAATACGGCGTAGGCACCCAGTAGGGGGTCGGCACCCAGTAGGGCGTGCCGGACATCGACGGGGCCGCGGTGAGCAGGTGGTCCAGGCCCAGCGGTGCCGACACGTCTGTGTCAGCCACTTGCAGCGCCCTCAGTGCCGGCCACGCGTCGACCGGCGGCGTCGGCTTGTCGGTGTCGGCGGCCAGCCGCACCCCGGTCACCCAGTGCCGGGCCAGCACGGCCTGAGCCTCCGGGTGCAGATCGCGCCCTCCCTTGGCCGGGGGCGTCGGGATGGTGTGGACCCGCAGGCCGAGCCCCTTGGCGAGCTCCGCAACGGGCGCGATCGCGTCGTCCAACCCGCGTCCCGGCGTGCCTCGGACGAGCAACCGATCCCCGACGTATGCCGTCGCCGCCGGCTGGGTCCCGTCCGCCAGCGGCATCGCCGTCACCGGATCGAGCACCCGGGCGCCGTAGCGCAGCGCAATGCTCGGGTGCAGCGTTGCCGGGGCAGCCGCCATCAGTTCCTGAGCGGCTGGCGCCCGTCCGGGCGTGGTCGCACTGGGCTTCGACGTCCGTTTCGCGGCGCTCATCGGGAGTCCTTCGTGGGAGAAGCGTGGCCTCACGTCTGAGCCTATGGCTCCGGACGCTCGTAGGTGAGGAGTCCCGCAGGGTGTGCCAGATACCGGACACCCCCACCGCCCGGTATGCCGCCGGAGGAGTCCGCGCACGGCATACGGGAGTGCGTATCTGGCGGGCACGAGGTGACTCCTTCCGTCTGTGCCGCCCCAGCCCACCACCCGGACCGGCGAGTCCTCGTCGGCGCGGACTGGGGGCCTGGCGTGACGAAGGCTCCGCTGCTCGTGGCCGACGGATGCGGGGGCGACGGCGACGCACTGCGGACCGGTGCCGTGGACGACATGCCCCTGTATGCCGTCCACGGCACCTTTGCTCAAGCGCTCGCCTGTCGGGGTGGCTGAGCCCGGGAGCCGCGAGCGGGATGCGGCCTGATGGGTGTTCTCTCCCTCGCCCATCACCCCCATCCCGCTCGCGCTCTCCAGGTCGCTGGTGGTGGTCGGGCTTGGCTGTTGTCGTGGCGGCCGGGTGGGTCGTGGCGGGGCGTGCCGAAGCCGTCGCGGCTACTGCGCCGAGGTGATGTCGGCCGCTCGTCTACGATGACTCGTCGGCCCGTGCTCATGCCTGGGCCGAGGAGGGCTCGCATAGTGGCCTAGTGCGGCGGTCTTGAAAACCGCTTGGCGGGCAACCGTCACGTGGGTTCGAATCCCACGCCCTCCGCTCGGCAGGCCTCGCGCCGCATGATGGCGCCGATGAAGGCGCCGTCACTGTCGTTGGGGCAGCAGCAGTCGCGCCGTCATGGGCGCCTTCTCGGGTCGCCGGGCGCCAACCACGGCGGGCCAGCCGACGAACCACTCTCCGCTCCGGGGATCACGTGTGCCGCCAGGGCTCTATCGACGGCTTCACACCCCGCGTGCGTCTCCGCGCCCCTCGAGCGCCGCCACCAGTCACACTCAGAGGTATGCCGCGCGCCCGAGCCTCCGACAGCGCTGCACCCACGACCAGCGCCGCGCCCACGACCAGCGCCGCGCCCACCACCCCCTCCCGCGCCGCGGCCGCCGCCTCTCGCGCCGCCAGGGGCTTCGCCGCACTTCTCGGCGGCGCCGCGATCCTGGTCACCCTCGCCTCGCTCATCGCTTGGCTGACCCCCACGGCCTTCGGTGACCGCCCGGCGACCTGCCTCACCACCTCGACCGCCCGCTGCTTCTGCGAGACCGTCGGCGCCGGCGTGCTGCGTCAACCCGCCAACGCACTCTCGAGCCTGGCCTTCTGCGTCGCCGCACTCGTCGCAGCCGACCGCGGGAGGCGACTGGCACGGCATACACCCGGGCGCGCCCTCGCCCCCATCGTCGCGCTGACCCTGCTGGCCCTGGGCGCGGGCAGCCTCGCCTACCACGCGCAACTCACCTTCGCGGGGCAGGTGCTCGACGTCCAGGGGATGTACCTCCTGGGCACCCTCCTCATCACCGGCGCACTCTGGCGTCGCGGTACCCTCACCGCCGCCCGCGCCACCCTGCTCGCGGTCGCCCTCATCGTCGGCCTTCTCGCCGCGCAGGCGGCTTTCCCCGACGCGCGGCGCTGGCTGTTCGCCCTCGTGCTCCTGCCCGGCATCGCCCTCGAGTGGCGCCTGGCCCCACGATCCCGCCCGCTCGCCCTCGCCGTGGTCGCCCTCGTCATTGCGTATGCCGTGTGGCTGGCTGACGATCGCGGCCTGTGGTGCGAGCCCACCTCCTGGCTGCAAGGGCACGCCGTTTGGCACCTGCTGACCGCGCTCGCTGGCGGGCTGCTCGTCCCGCACTATGAGCAGTCCGTCTCACTGCAGCTGCACCAGGCTGACCCCTCGATCGATCCGCCACGCCCCGGCCCAGCCCTGTCCCAGGACATGAGAACGCCCCCGGCGTCGTTGCCGGGGGCGTAGGAGAGCGTGCCGCGCGAGGGGTCAGATGTGACGGCCCATGATCATGTCGCGACGGTCGTAGTGGTAGGTGCCGGCGTGACGCGTGGTGCGGCCGAACATCGGAAGGTAAAAGATCCAGCTAGGCATGCGTGATGAACTTCGTTTCGTATCAATGGGTTGCGCGCCTCCAACGCGGAGACTCGTTGTCTAGGTTACCTGTTCGACCCTCGTTCCCGCCAATCCGTGGCCGATGAGCAAACCCACACGCCCAGACGGGAATAGCCCGCGCCCGTGCGACGATGAGTGGGTGACCCCCGACGTGACGCCCGACGTGACCCCGCTCGCGTTGGCTCGCCCGGCTCGCCTGGTGTTGCGTGGTCAGACCTTCGACGCGGCCCGCCCGGCGGTCATGGCGATCATCAATCGCACCAAAGACTCGTTCTACCAAGGCAATCGGCACGCCGACCTCAACAGCGCCCTCGCCGCCCTCGACACCGCTGTGGCCCTCGGCGCGGACATCGTCGACATCGGCGGCGTCCGAGCCGGTCAGGAGGGTGAAGAGGTCACCGTCGCGATGGAGATCGACCGCGTGGTGCCCTTCCTCGAACGGGCGCGAGCGGCATACCCCGATCTCATCCTCTCCCTGGACACCTGGCGGTCGGAGGTCGCTCGCGCAGCCGCGCACGCGGGTGTCGATCTCGTCAACGACACGTGGGCGGGCTTTGACGCCGACCTGCTCGCGACCGCCGTTGAGATCGGGGCGGGCTACGTCATCTCGCACACCGGCGGTTACCCCCCACGCACCGACCCCGTCGACGTCACCTACGGGCCGGGCGAGCTCGACGTGGTCGCCGATGTCGTCGCGACCCTGCGGGCCGGCGCGCAGCGGGCAGTCGCTGCCGGTATGCCGCCCGAGCGGGTTCTCGTCGACCCCACCTTGGACTTCGGCAAGACGACGACGCATTCGCTGCGGGTGCTGCGGCATACGGCTGATGTCACGGCGCTCGGTTTCCCGGTGTTGCAGGCGCTGTCCCGGAAAGACTTCGTCGGGGAGACCCTCGACCTGCCCGCTGACGAGCGATTGGAAGGGAGCCTCGCGGCGACGGCCGTCGCGGCCTGGCTCGGGGCGACCGTCTTTCGGGCCCATGACGTCCGGGCGACGCGACGGGTCGTCGACATGGTGGCCTCGATCAGAGGCGATCGCGCGCCCATCGTGTCGACCCGCGGGATCGGTCCGCATAGCCGTTACGTCGACGGTTCGGCAACCTCCGGACCGACCCGTGAGACTACCCGCGAGTAGTCCAAAAATGCTCCGCCAGAGCGGGTGTCGTCGCTCGCGCTGCATGCTAACGTCGGCGCCGGTTGCAGTTGCGGTTCCTCGCAGGACGGACACGGCGCCCATCGCCTTCGGGCCGCGGACGTCGTGTTCGGGCACTCAGGCCCGACACGGTTCGGGCTCGTGTGTGGTGGGGTATGGCGGCAGCACCGGAGTTCGCGAGGTGCGGGCTCCAGTGTCCAGTTATAGAGAGAGTTGTCCCCATGGCACAGGGAACCGTCAAGTGGTTCAACGCTGAGAAGGGCTTTGGCTTCATCGCCCAGGACGGCGGCGGCCCCGACGTTTTCGTTCACTACTCCGCGATCCAGACCCAGGGTTACCGGACGCTCGACGAGGCGCAGCGAGTCGAGTTCGAGGTCACCCAGGGCCCCAAGGGCCCGCAGGCTGACGCGGTCCGTCCCCTGTAATCCCGCGAGCTTCGCGTAGTTGACCCGGGCTCATCCCGGTCAACCAGAGCCCCCCGCACCTGCCGGTCCGGGGGGCTCTGGTGTCTGCGAAAGCTCCACGCCGCCCGGCAGCGTCGCGCCTTAGCCGACCCGGCGTGGATGGCTGAAAGCCTCCGGCTGGGCGGTCAGCAGGCGTCCTTGAGATCGACCAGGATGTCGGTCGTCGGCTTGGTAGAGGTCGTCGTGGATTTGGTTGACGTGCTCGTGCGGGTGGATGTCGCCTTGGTCGTCGGCGTCTTCGTCGAGGTCTTGGTGGGTGTGGCGGTGGGGACCACCAAGTTCGGATAGATCGCGGAGTAGATCATCCAGCGGATGGTGGCGAAGTTGGGCTGGCTCGGGTCGATGTTGAGGCTGGTAAAGGTCAACGATCGGATCGAGGCTCCCTTGATCCGTTGAACGAGGTCGACCCAGGCGGGCAGATCGCTGGCGCTGACATCAGTCTGGATGTTGTCCTTCGCCACGCGGGCCAGTTCTGGGTATCTCTGCAGCATGAGCGCAGGGTTTGCCTGATCGAGAATCTTGCCCACGAGACAGCGTTGGCGCCGCATTCGGTCGTAGTCGTCGCTGAGCACCCTCGACCTGGCGAACCACAGGGCGTCGAAGCCGTCCAGCCGTTGGGTGCCTTTGCGGATCCATCCGGTGACTCCGACGAGCTGACCGCTCGGCGTGATCTTGCCGCCGATGGGAAGATCCTGCGCCACGTTGACGACGACACCGCCCATGGCGTTGACCAGTTCCTCGAAGCCTTTGAGGTCCACCACCGTGGTGTAGTCGAGCTTCAGGCCGGTGATCTCTTCAATCACGCCGCGCACCGTCGCGAGCCCTGGATTTCGATAGCCCTTGAACAGCTCCTTGTGGGCCACCGCTTCGGCCCACACGGCGTTGAGGAGGCACTCGTTGCCGCAGTTGTAGCCCTTGGGGTACAGCTTGTAGAGCGGGTTGGTTTTAGGGAACGGGACCCTTTCAAGGTTGCGCGGCAGGCTGAACATGAGGGTGTTCCCAGTGCTTGGCTCGATGCTCGCGATAATCATCGAATCGGTGCGGACGCCGATCCGGTCGTCTCCGGCATCTGACCCGATGAGCAACATATTCACGCGAGGAATGTTCTCCCACGGGTCAAGGCCACTGCCGGGGCGCGCGACGTCCGCTGTCCGGTCTGGTTCGGCCGTGTCCTCGGTCTGACCGGCGACGAAGAGGGAGCCGAGTATCTCCCGTTGAATGAGTGAGTAGCGCACTATGGTGCCCAGCGGCAGAACGACAGCTACGCACAACACGGCAGTCCACACACGCAGACCGCCTCGTTGGCTGGCCGACATGAGCGGCGTGACCGTGCCGCGATGGGTCAAGATGATGGTCCACACCCAGATCAGCCCGCCGAACACCAGCGTCCCGGCCGCGACGAGCAGGGCCACCGGTCGCACCGCCACGGCAAGGGCGGCCTTCGTGGGCCCATACATCAGGATCACTCCCGCTGCTGCCACGATGCCTAACACCAACAGAATGAGAATGAGGGCGCCCAGGCGCCGATAGCGGGTCTTCAACAACCCCGAGCCGGGGATAATCGTCGTTGCCAGAGTGAGGGATGCGGATCGTCGAGTGGCGCGTTGAGCCATGACTCGGCGGCGGGCACGGTCGCCAAGAGGCGTGTTGTGTCGGTCCTCCTGGCTCATCTCACCTCTTGCTCTGCTCGCGCCGCGCCCTAGGCGGTATGCCGCGGGGCTCAACCATTGTGCCCTGCCGCCCTAAGTGCGGCTGACTCTAGGGTGCATAACCCCCTCAGTTGGTTGACACGCGCTCGCCCCGGTAGCCTGTGACGGCTCCCGCCCCGTGCCGGAGCACGGAGGCGTCGCATAGTGGCCTAGTGCGCCCGCCTGCTAAGTGGGTTGGGGGTAAAACCCCTCGCGGGTTCAAATCCCGCCGCCTCCGCTCTCGGCCCTGGCCTCCGGCGTGACCCGGCCCGGTTCGGGTCCTGGTGCGAAGATCCAGAACCGCATGGCCAGGAAGCGCGCGACGGTGGAGACGCCGGTTGCGGCCGCAAGGGCGAACACCTTGACGGGAGTTCCGGCGGTCGCCCAGAGCAGGTCCAGCAGCGCAAGTCCGCCACTGGTCGCGCCCCAAGTCAACAAGAAGACCACCAAGGACTGCACCTGGTGACGCCAGGTCCCGCCGCCGGTGACATGAAACGTCCACCGCCGGTTGAGGGCAGTGTTGACGACGGTGGCGATGGCGAGGGCGACGAGGTTGGCTAGCTGACTGGCCCAGGCCACGTGCAGGGCCGCGAACAGCCCCAGGTGCACCAGGGTGCTCGCGATCCCGACGGCCGCGAAGCGGCCGATCTGGGCACGCAGGGGCGACATGCCCAGTCCGAGCGTGGAGATCTGCGGCTCAGCGCTCACGGCAGTCACGCTCGCCACGTCAGCTCGCCTGGGTCGTGGCCGTGCCGCCGGACAGCGGCTGGGTGAGGTCGTAGAACGTCGACCCACCGATCGTCACCGAGCGGAAGTTCGCGGCCACCCACGAGGCGATCTGGCTGGCCTCTCGGCTGCCGCCGTTCTGCTGCCCAAAGCCCCCGCCCGAGGCGAAGTAGTGGATCTGCTTCGCTGCGACGTAGGCCTGGAACTGCGCCAACGTCGGGCTCGGGTCGGAGCCGTTGAAGCCGCCGATGGCCATGACCGGCAGCTGCGTCCCGAGCTGCAGGCCGGCCGCGCTTTGCGAACCGACCGCCGCGGCGACCCACGTGAAGGATGATGCATCGGTCGACAACGCCTGAACGACAGCGGTCGAGGGGACCGCGGCGTTGAGCAGGCCGCCAGCCCCGCCAGGGCCGCCAGGACCGGCCTGACCAGGACCGCCCGTCGTCCCGCCGCGGGTCGTGACGGTGCCGCCGGGAGCCGCGCCGGGCGGCATACCCCCTGGTGCTCCGCCGGCCCCACCCGGGCCACCCGCGCCGGCCGGTCCGGCGAGCACGATCGAGCCGGTGTGCGCGGTGGTCACCGTGGCCACGCTGTATGCCGCGGGCCCCAGCAACGCCGCGGCCAGCGCGACCCCCAGCACGGCCGGGACGGCGCGGGCGTGCAGCCGGTTGACCAGGACGAAGCCCACCGCAGCAGCCAACCCGAGGGCAAGGACGACGACGCGCAACCAACCGTTCCACGACGTTGTCCGCGAGAGCAGCACGAAGCTCCACACCGCCGTGAGCAACGTGACCGCGGCCAACGGCACCCAACCGGTCCACCGCTCGCGCCGATCCCACGCCTCGGCGCCGCCCATGGCGACGAGCGCGGCGATGGCCGGGGCGAGGGCGACGGTGTAGTAGGCGTGGTAGATACCGGCCATGAGGGAGAAGACGAGCGTGGTGACGACCAGCCACGAGCCCCACACCAGGTATGCCGCGCGGCGGGCGTCGGTGCGCGGCATACGGGCGCGGTAGGCCAGGCCGACCAGCAGGAGGATGAGGGCGGCGGGCAGCAGCCAGGAGATCTGGCCACCATTGTCGGAGTTGAACATCCGGGACAAGCCGGTGGCACCCCACATGCTTGAACCGTTGCCACCGGGGCCGCCTCCGCCGACCGAGCCGGTCTCGTTGCCGTTGATCCGGCCGAGACCGTTGTAGCCAAAGGTCAGCTCGAGGAACGAATTGGTTTGCGAGCCGCCGATGTAGGGCCGCACATTGGCCGGGAGCAGCTCGACGATGGCAACCCACCACCCGGCCGACGCGACGATGGCGAGGCCGCCGATGATGGTGTGCCAGATGCGGCGCAGCAACGGTGGGCGGGCGGCGATGAGGTAGGCCAGGGCGAAGCCGGGCACGACGAGGAAGGCTTGCAGAGTCTTGGTGAGGAAGGCCAGGCCGATGAAGACTCCGACGAGGGCAAACCAGCGCGGCGAGGACGCTTCGATCGAGCGGACCGTCGCCCAAGCTGCCAGCGCCATGGCGAGGACCAGCAGCGCGTCAGGGTTGTTGAAGCGGAACATCAACACCGCGACGGGTGTCAGCGCGAGGATGGCACCCGCGACCAGGCCTGCGGCGGAACCGAATTGGCGCTTCACGGTGGCATAGACGACGCCGACCGTCGCGACGCCCATGAGCACCTCGGGCAACAGGATGGCGAACGAGTTAAGCCCGAAGATCCGCACCGACAGGGCCATGAACCACAGCGAGGCCGGCGGCTTGTCAACGGTGATCGAGTTCGCGGCGTCTGAGCTGCCGAAGAAGAACGCCTTCCACGAGTCGGCGCCGGCTTGGACGGCGGCTGAGTAGAACGAGTTCGCATAGCCGTTGGCCGTGAGGTTCCACAGGTAGAACACCGCGGTCGCCGCCAGCAGACCGAGCAGCGCGGGACGCGCCCAGGTCGGGTCGCCGTCCGGTCCGCGCCACATCCGGCGCATCCCGTATGCCGCCCTCCCGCCCTTCGCGGCTCCGACCGATGCTCTCGGTGCCGGGGGTGCTGACGGCGCCGCTGGCGGGCCCGTTCTGGCGTCGGTGGCCTTGGTAGAGCTGGGGATTAGCGCGGCGTTGGTCCCGTCGGTCGACGTTGGGGCCATGGCGATGTCGGTCATGGGACTACCGTCGTCGGTCGCACTGTGGGTCACCTGTGCATCCCCCAGGCCTGTTCGGTGAAGATCCGGCGGGTTGCCCGAAGGGTCGGGGATTGACTCGGAGGGTCGGGGATTGACTCCGAGGGTCAGGGCGTGACCCGGCCGGCCCATCGCGGGGTCGACGTCTCATCGTCCGGGGCCGGGAGTAGGACCGAGAAGGTCGTGTCGCCCGGCTTGCTGGTCAACTGGACCGAGCCGCCGTGGGCGCTGGCGACTGCGGCGACGATCGACAGGCCCAGTCCGGTGCTGCCGCCCGTGCGGGTGCGTGCCGAGTCGCCTCGGGCGAAACGTTGGAAGACTTTGGCCTGCTGATCGGCAGGCACGCCGGGGCCGTCGTCGCGCACCGACAGACGCACCAGGCCGGGCTCCCGGGAGATGCTCGTGAGCACGGTCGTGCCTGGCAGGGTGTGCACGCGGGCGTTGCCGAGCAGGTTGGCGACGATCTGGTGCAGCCTGGCGCTGTCGCCGCGGACGATGACCGGCTCATCGGGCAGGTCCAGGCGCCACTTGTGCTGCGGGGAGGCGGCGTGTGCGTCGCTGACCGCGTTGACGACGATCTCGGTGAGGTCGACGTCCTCCTGATCGAGCGGACGGCCCGCGTCAAGGCGGGCGAGCAGGAGCAGGTCGTCGACGAGGGAAGACATCCGCTTGGCCTCGGATTCCACCCGGCTGATCGCGTGCACCACGCCGGCCGGGACCGGCTCGGGCTCCTTGCGGGTCAGCTCGGCATACCCTCGGATGGAGGCGAGCGGCGTCCGCAACTCGTGCGACGCGTCCGCGACGAATTGGCGCACGCGTTGCTCGCTCTCATGGCGGGCGTTGAGGGCTTCGTCGACGTGGTCAAGGAGTTCGTTGAGCGCGAGGCCCACTTTGCCGACCTCGGTGCGCGGGTCGGTGTCGGCCTCGGGGACTCGTTCGGGGAGGGCGACTTGGCCGGAGGAAAGGTGCAGTTGCGAGACCCGGGTGGCGGTGTCAGCGACGCGGGTGAGGGGGCGCAGGTTGCGCTTGACCAGCCAGGCGCCGCCGATGCCGACCGCGAGCAGCCCGAGGATCGAGGCGATGAGTGCCGTCCGGAACGCGTTGCCGACTGTGCCCGTCTGGCGCGCTCGGGGCAGACCGACATAGGCGATCGCTCCGCTGTTGCGCGCGGAGGTGCCGGCGAGCACTCGGTAGTTGCCTAGGTCGCCGCCGAGGTCGATGTCGTGGGGCTGGGTGCCGAGGTTGGCGTCCTGCAAGAGCTTGATCTGATCGACGGTGATGCTGTCGCGCTGCCTGGCGTAGGAGGTCCCGTTGGCCAGGACCACGACCACGAAGCCCTCGTCGCCTGGTCCGCGGCCGAGGTCGCCGTCGCCGTCACGGGGCGCCGCGGTGGAGCTGGTGCCACCGAATTGGGGTGGGATCCGGTTGAGCGAAGCACGCAGTTGATCATCAAGCTGGCCGGTGAGGAAACGGTCCAGAGACACGACGGAGGCCGCCCCGATGACGAGGGTCATCAGGGTGAAGAGGGTCAGCATCGAGGCCACGAGCTTGGTCCGCAGCGTCCACGTCGAGGGATGCCAAAGACGCGCTTCCGAGGCGGGGTCAGGCTCGATGAAGCCCGGCTCCAGGTGCGTCGTTGCGGTCATCAGCTCGCCGGCTTGAGGACGTATCCGACTCCGCGCATCGTGTGGATCATCGGCTCACGGCCGGCGTCGATCTTCTTGCGAAGGTAGGAGATGTAGAGCTCGACGACGTTGGCCTGGCCACCAAAGTCGTAGTTCCAGACGCGGTCGAGGATCTGGGCCTTGGAGAGCACTCGCTTCGGGTTACGCATGAGATAACGCAGCAGCTCGAACTCCGTTGCGGTGAGCTGGATCTGGGCGCCGCCGCGGGTCACTTCGTGGGAATCCTCATCGAGGGTGAGGTCTCCGACGACAAGGCGCGAGTCGTCCTCTTCCGCGGCCACGAGCACGGTGCGGCGCATGAGGGCGCGCAGCCGGGCGACGACCTCCTCGAGGCTGAACGGCTTGGTGACGTAGTCGTCGCCGCCAGCGGTGAGGCCAGCGATCCGGTCCTCGACGGCGTCGCGGGCGGTGAGGAAGAGCACCGGGAGACGGTCGTTGTGCTCGCGCATCCGGCGCAGCACCTCGAGCCCGTCCATGTCGGGCAGCATCATGTCCAGAGCCACCGCATCGGGCTCGAACTCCCGGGCAGCGCGCACGGCGGCCATGCCGGTGCCGGCCGCCTTGACCTCCCAGCCCTCGTAGCGCAGGGCCATCGACAGCAGCTCGGTGAGGTTGTGCTCGTCGTCGACGACGAGGACCCGCGGCGGGGTGCCGTCCGGGCGCTCGAGCTTCTGCGGCTTGACGGAGTTCGTGGTCATGAGGGGAAGTCTCTCGGCGGGGGATGTCGGGGTCGTGTGCGTTTGCTGTGCACTTCCTGTGAGCAATGGTGCCAGGTCACGGCGGCGCGACAGAACGTGCACAGGCCGGTCACAGGCGCCCGCGGGAGACTGTCGCCTCGTCGCTCCACGTGTGTTGTCCGCCCGACCTTGCAGAGGTATGCCGTGTCCCAGCTTCCCGAGGCCCTTTTCCCGGGTGCCGTCCCCGCCACCACCGTGGAGGCTGCCACCGCTCCATCTCAGGATCTCGGCGCGCCGGGGGAGCCTGCAGCGGCAGCGCCGGAGCCCGGAGTCGTTCGGTGGAGTGGCCGAACGACGGCCTTGGTTGCCGCCGGGGTGCTCGCGCTGAGTGGCGTCGGTGCGGTGGCTGCAGCAGCCGCGACGCCCAACGGGATCAGCGCGCCGGACAGCGGAGTCGCCGGACGTGGCGGGCCAGGTGGCCCTGGGGGGCCGGGCCAAGGTCAGTTTCCCGGACGCGGTCAGCTCCCAGGTCAGGGCCAGCACCCCGGGCCGGGGCAGGCACCGGTCGCACCGAACCGCTGACCGCTGCGGCTGGGCGCCGTCAGCGCTGAGTCCTTCTGCTGGTCAGCCGCGAGCAGCCAACAGCCCCAACGGGATTGACAAGACGACCAGCGCGCTCAAGAGTGCGAGCAGGATCGTCGTCCGATCGCGCAGCCGCGCGTCTCGGTTGTCGTCCCGTCGCCGCCCAACGTATGCCGTCAAGGCACCCATCCCCCTCGAAATCGTTCCCCGTCCGCCCCGAGCTCCCGACTCGTGACGCGATCCTGTGCCGCAGCTTTCTTCGACACGTCACGCGACCGACCGAGGTCGATGACGGCATACCCCATGCGGGTTCCCGCCCCGCGACGGCGATTCTACCGCCGTGGAGGCGCCACGGCCAGGGTCAGGCAAGGGGTCCGACGGCGCGCTGGAAGCCGGCCCCACTGCCGACCGGCCGCACCGGGGGGTGCACTGAGCGAACCCGGCTACCGCCGTCTCCGGCATCGGGCCGCGAAATCAGGGGATGTCGTCGACGGACTGTCGGTGCAGCCGGGTGATGAGCAGTCGGCGCTCGGCCTCGTTGTCGGTCAGTGACAGCGCCCGCCGGGTCGCCTCGTGCGCCTCCGCGGTCCGGCCGAGCCGGCGCAGCATTTCGGCTCGGGTCGCGTGCCAGAGATGGTATTCCCCGAGCCGGTCGGCGAGCGCATCGAGATCGGCGAGCACGTGCTCGACCCGATCGGGGCGCAGGAAGGACACCGCGATCGCTTCGTTGAGGCGCACGACGGGCGTGTCGTCGTGCTGCCGCAGCGCGGCATACAGGGTGGCGATCTGGCCCCAGTCGGTCGCCTCCCAGGTGGGGGCTTCTGCGTGCAGGGTCGCGATGGCCGCTTGGAGCTGATAAGGGCCGGTGCGGTGCAGGGCTGCGGCTCGGGCAAGCGCGTGCTGCGCACTTTGGAGCGCCTGCGGATTCCACCGCGAGCGATCTTGGTCGCGCAGGGGGACCAGGCTCCCCGTCGCGTCGAGCCGGGCTCCGGCGCGGCCATGCTGGACAGTGAGCAGCGCGAGCAGGCCCCAGGCCTCGGCCTGGTCGGGCAAAGCCGAGGCGAGCGACCCGGCCAGCCACACCGCGTCGGCACCGAGGTCACGGTCGTGACCGGGCCCGTCGGAGGATACGTAGGCCTCGGAGTAGGCCAAGTAGACCACTCGAAGCACGTCGGCCAGCCGGGCGGGAAGCTCGGCCGGATCGGGCACCTGCAGGCGGATGCCGGTGGCGACGATCTTGCGCTTGGCCCGGACGATGCGCTGGGCGAGGGTCACCTCGTTGAGCAGGAAGGCCCGGGCGATCTGTGGCGTGGTCAGACCGACGACGGCCCGCAGGGTCAGGGCGACTCGGGCGTCTGCGGGGAGCGCTGGGTGGCAACAGGCGAAGAGCAGGCCGACCCGCTCGTCAGGGGTGGCGTCGAGAGCGGTGGCCGGTTCGTTAGGTGAGCCATCCGACGCCAGGGCGGGCTCGTTCGCCATGGCGTCGAGCCGGCGCGCGCTGCGCCCGCGGGCGCGCAGTTGATCGAGGGCGTTGCGTCGGGCGGCGAGGGTGAGCCAGGCCGCGGGGTTCGCCGGAGGGTTGCGGCGCCATGCGGTCAGGGCCTCGAGGACGGCCTCCTGGACCGCCTCCTCGGCGACGTCGAAGTCGCCGAGGAGGCGGGTCAAGCGGGCGACCAGCCGGCCGGACTCCTCGCGGATCGTCTCCGCGAGGAGGGCGTCACTCGAACTGCGAGTAGTCAACGACCATCGGCCGGATCTCGACCGAGTTGCCGGGCAGCTCCAGGGCCGGCCAGGACCTGGCCAGCGCGACGGCGGCATCCATGTCGGCGACGTCGACGATGGTGAAGCCGCCGATGACCTCCTTGGCCTCGCTGAACGGGCCGTCGACAACGGAGCCGCCGCTGCGGACCGTGGTGGCCGTCTCGACGCCGAGCAACTCGGCGCCGCCGTCGGCGATATCGGCTTCGTGCTCGCCGAACCAGGCGTAGATGCGCCCGTACACCTCTTGGGCGACCTCGGGGGCGACGCCGGCCTGCAGGCTGGCGTCGGAGGCGAACATGAACACGTATTTCATGGTGGCTCCTCTCTTGGGGACAGTGTGCACACCCTCAACGCCGCCGCACCCCCGAAATCGACACTCCCGGCGGGAGACTTTTCAGCAGTCTCCTAGCGGCTACCGGCCGGGAGGGCGCTCACGCCGCCGGGAGCCACCCGTTGCGTCGCAACGCCTCCCATGCCACCTCGACGTGGTCAGTGGTGAAGATCCGCTCCTTGCGGCGCGTCCACCGCTGGACGGCTTCGGCCGCGACCTTCGGATCGCTGGCGGCGCGGCGGTCCGTCGCGGCCACCCAGTGTGTGCTCGCGAGGAGCTCCAAGCCGTATGCGCTCTCGAAACCCTCCGCCAGCTCCAGGACGCGATGCATCCGGGCCACGGTGTCCACTGCGTCAGCCAGCGCCGCCTCGACGTCGTCATCGTGGCCGGGAACGATGGCCAGCGGCTCGGCCTCGTTGACCCTCCGTGAGCCGTCGCCGAAACCCGAGATGTACTGCCCCTCCAACTCACGCAGCACCGCGCGCAAGTTGTCGGCATACGGCCCGTAGTGATGCGGAACGAACCGCAGCTTCAGTTGCTCCCCGGCAACCTGCAGGAAGTACATGAGCTTCTGCACTTCGATGATGGAGGGGGCCTCGAACGTCGCGTCCTGGTAGCGCCGCATCATGGCCAGGAGTGCGGCCCGGCCCCGGGTCAGCGGCACAGGGGCTCGGTTGTCGAGCATCTCCTCGGCCGCAGGCGGGCCGGCTGGCGGGTAGACGAGCACGTCGACGCCGTCGAGGTCGCCCAATGCGCTGACGATGAGGGGTCGGACGTCGCTCCACGCCAGGCCCCCATTGCCACACCCCAAGGGCGGGACCGCGACGGAGCGGATGTCGAGGTCGCGGATCACTCGGCTGAGGTCCGCGAGACCCGAGGCGACGTCCTCGATGCGTGACGCTCCCCGCCAGTGGCGCTTGGTCGGGAAGTTGATGATGTATCGGGGGCCGTCGAGCTGGTTGGTCGGCCAGATGTGCATGCGTCCCGGCTGCAGGTCGCCCGCTTTCGCGGCCTTCTCGTATGCCGCGAACATGGCTGGGTAGGCCCGCTTGAACTGCAGGGCAATGCCTTTACCCATAACGCCGGTCGTGTTGACGGTGTTGACCAGGGCATCGACGTCCGCGGTGAGCAGGTTGCCCGACACCTCGCGGATCATCGTCGTCTCCATGCGGCTAGAAATACCAGTCGGGTCTGACAGCCGTCTGCACCCAGGTGACGCCCATGCAGCCAGGACGTCGGTGACTTCCACACGAACCGCGTGGGACTTGCAGGCGATCCGCTGGATAGCCTGCACGGGTACCGCACCGTGGACGAGGCACTCTGCCTGGCGGAGCTCCCTGCCGTCCTCCGCATCAAGCCAGTACGTCAACTCCATCACATCCCAACGGGTCATAGCCCCAATGTGTTCGTCATCAGAGCTGAACTCCGCCACTGCCATCCGGGCATTTCGGTCAGTGCCAAGCACCTGCAGCGACATGGCGCGCAGTGCCTGGGTGGTGGTGGCCAAGAAGATCAACCGGTCGCACCCCTGCTGGTAGCTAGTGACCTTCCCGCTTGTGAATGGCGTGGAGCATGGGGCTGCGCGGCGCGTAGTAGAAGGGCACGTAGTCAGCAACGACTCCTCCAGGGGCGACCGGAACCACCCGTCGCGCCCGTGCATCCTTGATGTCGGTGTTGCCAACCTCGATCTGGAGGACCCCCGGTTCGTGAGCCCGCGAGTCGCAGAGCAGCCCGTGCTGGATGATCGAGGCGAGATGCTCGACGCGGGTGAAGTGGTAGACCCACGTGGGCTCAGGACGGGGCATTGCCCTCCGCCTTGCGTTCGGCGGCATACCGAGGCGCGAGAGCCTCCATCTGCTCCATGACCAGGGAGATGGCACCCTGCTGTTGGTCGGGCGGATAGTCATACTTGACGAGGAGCCGTTTGATCGACGAGCGCAGCTTGGCCTTGACGTCGTCGCGGACCGTCCAATCGGTGCGGATGTCGCGTCGCATCACGGCGACCAGCTCCCGAGCGATCTGAGCGAGAGTGTCCTCGCCCTGCAACAACCGCGCTGAGTCGTTGGCCTCCAACGCGTCGAAGACGGCGAGCTCGTCGTCACCGAGCGGCGGCGTGAACTTCGCCCCTCGCGCGGCGTCGGCGGTCACTTCCTTGGCCAGCTCGATGAGCGCTGCCATGACTTCGGCGGCCGTGAGCTGTTGGTTGGTGTATTTGCGCATCAGCTCGTCGATCCGCTCGGAGAAGGCTCGACCCCGCACGAGGCTCCCGGCGACCATCGAGCCGGCCTCGATCAGGAGCAGGTTGCGGATCTGCTCGATCGCCAGATGAGCTCGGTCGGCGTGCTTCGCTGCGGCCCGCATGGCATCCATCGCGGTCGGCGTCAGCTCGCCCAGGCTCATCCGCGGGAGTCCCGCCGCCGCATAGATGTCGAGGATCTCGCCGGCGTCGGTCGAGTCGTCGATCACCTTGCCGAGCAGCAGCTGGATGTCTTCCGGGATCGGCTCGCCGCGACCACGCCGGACCTCGGCGTCGAGCTTGGCCATGGCCACGCGCACGTGCTCGAAGAACCCCACGTCACGCTGTTGAGCGGACGTCAGTGATTCCTTGCCGCGAGCGAGCGCCCACAGCCGGGTCAGTTGACCGGCCAGGCGACGGAACCGCAGTGCCACCGGCTCGGCACCGTCCCCGCCAGCCGCGTCGTTCGTCGGACTGCGCAAGTGGTTGGCCGCCGAGATGACCGTCTCGACATGTGCTCGGGGCGTGCCGACTTCGAGGCGCGACCGCCAGGGGAAGCCCGCCAGGCAAACCTCGAGTTCGAGCAGGACGTCGAGCATGGCGGTTGCTGCCTCGGCGATATGGCGCCCGACGGGTCGCTCGTGCTGGTCGTCGACCGTGTACTCGCCGAGCGCGTGCTCCAGACTGTCCGCGATGGGTGCGTAGGCAACAAGGAGTCCGTCGCGCTTGCCCCGGAAGGTCCGGTTGACCCGGGCGAGGGTCTGCATGAGCAACGCATCGCGCATCGGCCGATCGAGGTAGAGCGTGTGCAGCGCGGGCGAATCGAAGCCGGTGAGCAACATGTCCTTGACGATGATGAGCTCCAGCTCGTCGTCGTCCCTCGCCGCCCGCTCCTTGACCGCCCGCTCCTGGCTGGGTCGGCGGATGTGCGGCTGGTATGCCGCGGGGTCGCTCGGGACTCCCGAGAAGACCACCTTGACCCGCCCCTTGTCATTGGCCGGGTCGGCCCAGTCGGGCCGTCGTCTGACGATGGCCTCATAGACCCGGACGCAGACTTCCCGAGTGACGCAGACGATCATCGCTTTGCCCCGCGTGCCGATGAAGGCCGTCATCGCCTCGGCCCGGGCCTCCCAGTGGGCCAGCAGATCATCGACCAGGGCTTCGATCCGGTCGGGGGCTCCGTAAAGCCGGGTGAGGTTTGCGACCGACCGCTCGATCCGAGCGCGCTCGACATCGTCCAGGCCTACGGTGATCTCGTCGGCCGCCGCATCGAGGTCGTCGGGAGTCACTCCTTCATCGAGGGCGACCTTGATGAGCCGCGGCTCGAAGTAGACCGGGACCGTTGCTCCGTCCTTGACGGCACGGGTGAGGTCGTAGACGTCGATGACGTCGCCGAAGACGGCCCGCGTGTCGTGGTCGGCCTTGGCGATCGGTGTGCCGGTGAACGCGATGAGGGTGGCGCGCGGCAGGGCATCGCGCAGGTGGCGCGCGTAGCCGTCGAGGTCGTCGTAGTGGCTGCGGTGTGCTTCGTCGACGATGACGACGACGTTGGACCGATCGGTGAGTAGCGGGTGTGCCTCGCCGGCATCGCGCTCGCCGAGAGTGCGACCGAACTTCTGCAAGGTCGTGAAGTAGATTCCGCCGCTGCGGGTTTCGGTGAGGACCTCCCGCAGTTGCTTGCGGGTGGTGATCCGGATCGGCCTGCTGGGGAGCAGTTCGCTGCGCTCGAACGCCGAGAACAGCTGCCCGTCGAGGTCGGTCCGGTCGGTGATGACGACGACGGTAGGGTTGGCCAGCTCGGGTCGTTGGGACAGGGCGTAGGTGTAGAGCTCCATCTCCATGGACTTGCCCGAGCCTTGGGTGTGCCAGACCACCCCGGCCCGGCCATCGCCCCGGACGGCGTCAACGGTCGACCCGACCGCCTTGGTCACCGCGAAGTACTGGTGGGGTTTGGCGATCCGCTTCGTCAGCGTCCCGTCGTCGCTGTTCACGTGGAACGCGGTGAAATGCCGCTGCAGCTGGAGGAAGCGCTCGACGTTGCACACTCCGAACAGGAGCAGGCTGAGGCTGGTCGGTGTGCTGCCGTCGGGCTGGACCTCCCCGGGCTCGAGCGGACGGCCGTCGTCGTCGACGTTCCAGGGGGCGAAGTGGTTGAGCGGCGTGAAGGGAGTGCCGTAGGCCGAGATGACCCCGTCGGTCGCGATCGTCAGCAGCGCGAAACGGAACTCGGCCGGGAACTCGTGGACGTAGGTCGCCAACTGGGCGTGGGCTGCGGACACGTCGGCCTGGTGGGCGCCGCCCTTCTTCACCTCGATGATGCCGACGGGCAGGCCGTTGCAGTAGAGGACGATGTCGAAACGTCGGTCGTGGTCGCGGTCGACGAGGCGGACCTGGTTGGCGGCCAGCCAGTCGTTGCGGTCCGGATTGGCGCTCAGGACGTGGATAGTCGGGGATCGTTGCACGCCTTCGTCGTCGACGTAGCTGAGCCCGGAATAGCCGCCGACGAGTATGCCGTGCAGCCGGTGGTTCTCGGTCACTGCGTCGCCGGACCGGACGGCCAGGATCTCGGCCATGGCTTGATCGAGGTAGCGCGGGGGGACGTCGGGGTTGAGTCGCAGCAGAGCGTCCCGGAGCCGGTGCGGGACGACGAGGCTATCCCAGCTCATGCGCTCGCCTGACCCGGGCGCGATGTCCTTGCCAGCCTTCGGCTCCCACCCGAGCTCGCCCAGCTCGTCGAGGGCGAGGAGCTCCCAGTCGGCTTCACTCCCGAACGGTTTCATCTCAGACCACGTCCTCGACCAGCTTCTCGGCGTCCCTGACGCGCAGTTCCCCCGACATCAACTTCGGCAAGATCATGTCTCGTGTGCGTGCCAGAGTGGCGGATTCGCGAACAATGCCGCCGATGGATTGCTCAATTGATGAAAGCTTGTCCTCGACCTCGCCTCTCCTGTCACCCGCGATGTCCACGACCGGAATTGCGTGCAGGTCGCCCACGTTAATGGATCCGAAGACGGTGCCACTGCCGTTAAACTGCGCCCAAACTTGTGAGCGCAACTTGAGTAGATGAAAAAGCGTTGCCTGTGTCCCCATGCGAGACCTTATGGCGGCAAGTCCACGACCCACGCAACATTCCTCATGCGCGACATTGAGTTCGCCGACGGGCGCTCTCACGCTGATGAGTATGTCTCCGGGGGCCGCGAGTCGAATTGGATTGACGGTGTATACGCGCTGCACCGGGTGGCGGAAACCGAAATCCCGGGTTCCTTGATAGAAGGGCAATCCTTGGCCGCCCTCGTTGAGTGATTCCCCGGGGGGTGAGGTGCCCATCGTGATCCGGGCAATTGAACCTAAGGGGACAGTAGTCTCCCCAAAGCTTCCTGCGATAAGTGCAGAGGCAAGCTGGTCGAGTGTCATGGTCAAACGATGGTTAGCGGCGATCTTGTCGTCGAGCGCCCCCAGCACCTCCCCTATAGCGCGCTGCTCCTCTAGCTCGGGTATATGGACCGGCCAGGACCCCAGTTGGATCAGTGGGATTCGGCTCACGGTAGCTCCATGAACGGCCCGCGCCGCAATAGTTCCTTGGAAACTGGGAGATAGGTAATAGTAGAGCAGGAATCGAGGATCAACTACGGACGTGTTTGGCCGCAGCAACCCCATTCGTCGCCCTAGGCATGCGGCTACGTTTGCTGGCATGAGCGCAGCTTCCCCAAGGCGCGTCTCATAAGAGAACAGGAGATCTCCCGCCTGAGGCTGGACGCGCTTAGTCCAACGGGCGAAGTCATCGTGGGATACGTGGTCGCTCAGTTCGAGGTTGAGTCGACCCTTATCAAGCGAGGAGATGTTGAGGAAGAACGGTCCCTCGTCGAGTCGTCGAGGGGTCGAGTGGGGGCCGTCGAAGATCTCGCCGAGCTGGCCGAGGGTTCGTGGCCTAGACACCGAGTCCCCTCAACTGTTTGCGGACGACCTGTTCGAGGCGGGCTGATTCTTCGAACTGGGCGAACAGCTCGGCGGTCAGGCGCTCGATCTTCGCCTCGATCGGCTCGTCGTCCTCGGCCACCTCCGCTGTTCCGACATACCGCCCCGGCGACAGGACGTAGCCCGCCTCCTTGATCTGCGCGAGGGTGACCGACGCGCAGAAGCCGGGGACATCGGCATACGCCAGCCCCTTGCCCTTCGCCGACGCGGTGCCGCGCCACGCGTGGAAGGTATCGGCGATCCGCGCGATGTCGGCGTCCGCGAGCGAGCGCTCCCGGCGATCGACCATAAACCCGAGGTCGCGCGCGTCGATGAAGAGCACTTGCCCCCGTCGATCCACCGACCCGCCGGCGCCCTTCGCCTTGTCCTTCGCGAAGAACCACAGGCAGACCGGGATCCCCGTGCTGCGGAACAGCTGGGTCGGCAGGGTGACCATGGCCGCCACGAGGTCGTCCTCGATGATGTTGGCGCGGATCTGGCCCTCACCGTTGGCGGCGCCCGTCATCGTGCCGTTGGCCATGACGACGCCGGCCTTCCCGGCTGGGCCGAGCTTGGCGAGGATGTGCTGGATCCACGCGAAGTTGGCGTTCGTCGCCGGTGGCACGCCGTAGCGCCAGCGGGCGTCCTGCTCGTTGCGCGCCCAGTCCTTGATGTTGAACGGCGGATTGGCCAGCACGTAGTCCATCTCGATGCCGGCGTGCAGGTCGCGGGCGAAGGTGTCCTGCCACCGGGAGCCGAGCTGGCCGTCGATGCCGTGGATGGCGAGGTTCATCTTGGCCATCCGCCAGGTCCGCTCGTTGAGCTCCTGCCCATACACGGCGAGATCTGAGCCATCGCGGTGGTGCGCTTCGAGGAACTTCTCGGCCTGGACGAACATGCCGCCCGAGCCGCAGCACGGGTCATAGATCCGCCCGCTGGTCGGCTCGAGCATCTCGACGATGGTCCGCACCACGGAGGCGGGCGTATAGAACTCCCCGCCCCGCTTGCCCTCCGCGGCCGCGAACTTCTCCAGGAAGTATTCGTAGACCTCGCCAAGCAGATCCCGTGCCTTGGCCGCGCCCTGCCCGGAGAACCGCGCGCTGTTGAGGATGTCGAGCAACTCGCCGAGCCGCTTCTGGTCGACGTTGTCGCGGTTGTATTGCATCGGAAGCGCTTGTCGCAGTGACTGGTTCGCGCCCTTGAGGTGTTCCATCGCCTCGTCGATGAGACGGCCGATGGACTTGGCCTCCTCAACCCCCTGGGCCGGTCGTCCCTTGGCGTTGGCGACGAGATAGCTCCAGCGCGCCGACTTCGGGACATAGAAGACCCCCGCGCCGACGTAGGAGTCGTAGTCCTCGATGAGCTGCTCGATCTGGTCGTCCCGGAACCCCTCTGCCGCCAGTTCGGCCCGCAACTGCTCGCGGCGCTCGTCGAACGCGTCGGAGACGTACTTGAGGAAGATCAGCCCGAGGGCGACGTCCTTGTATTGCGAGGCGTCCATCGAGCCGCGCAGCTTGTCCGCGGCCTTCCACAGGGTGGCCTTGAGCTCGGCCATCGTCGACGGCGCGGTGCTCACCTTGGTCCTAGGGGGCATGCGGGCTGGTCTCCTCATCGCTGGGTGTGGGGGTGACACAAACGTCGTGGTATGCCGCCCCGAAGACGGCATCACGGCGCACGGCGGTGACGGTGTCCAGGAGACGTTGGGCCTGGCTGGCGAGCTCGTCCAGAGCGCAGAGCCCGTGGGCGATGCGGGAGCGGTGCTCAGCAGGCACGAGCAGCACCGGCCACTCCCGCCAACCGTCATCGCCGGGGGCGCGGTCGTTGACAGCCAGCGCGAGAGCCTCAGGGAGCAACCCCTCGGACTCGTCGGTGATTCGCATGATCCGGGCGGGGGCGAGAACGAGCCGTCCCCCGGTGCGGTCGACCACGGCATACGGGCGGGGGCGTGCCACGAAGATGACGTCGCCGGGACGGGTCAACCGGTGGGCGAGGCCCGCAGCCAGCAGGGCGCCCCGCGAGGTGCAGCGAGCGTCGGCCTCATTGTGGGACAAGGCAATTGCGTCGACAACTGCGACGTCTCCCAGCGGGTCGTGCTCGACGTCCGCCGACACGCCCGGCAGGACCCGCACCTCTCGTTGGCGCGCGAGGTCACCCAAGGTCGGTGGGTCCCCTCGACGCCGACTGCTCGTGTCGATCGGTACCGACGCGAACCGGCGCCCCGCGATGCCGACCGCCAGCTCGTCCAAGCGCTGGCTGAGCAGCGCCACGTCGAGATTGGCCTCGGCCGTCGAGGCCGACTGCGCGGAGTCGGTGGGCCACGGGCGACGCGGAGCCAACGCCTTGTTTCCAGCGAGGATGTCGGCGAGCCGGATGCGGCGCAGCACCACAAGCCCTCTTGGCGAGAGCACCCGAGCATCGCTGGCAACGCGGATGTCGTCGAGTAGGGCCTCTCGCGCCGACACCAGGCTCTCGGGGGCGAGGCATCCCGTCGCCACCGTCTCGTGCCGCAGGGACTCGTGCTCCTGGATCCGCCCGAGAACCCACAACCCGAGTTGCTCCCGCGGCCGACTGGGAACAATCCCCATGGGCAGCCTTAGCGCCGCTCGCAGCCGACCTCGACGAATCAGTCGGTCTTGGATCCTGGCCGCAGCGTCGTCACGCGGGGTGTCGCAGAGTGCGGCGGCCGGACCGACGACGACGGCGCGCCCCTGATCGGGAAGGGCTGTTTCGATGGCCTCGAGCCGGCGAAGGATCTCCACGGTGCTCAGGTCCGCGTCGTCGGGGCCGGGCAGGCTGGCCAGCGCCACGACCGATGCCGGCAATCGTGGCTCGAGGTTGTCGAAGCTCAATGGCTCGACCGTCTGGCTGGCCGCAAGGGCTCGGAGCCTGCCAAGTCGGGCCGCTGACGACTGCGACTCATCGAGGCGGAAACTCGCATCGGTGTCGGCCTCCGGGCCGGCCCAGAGCGCCTGCGCGAAATCACTCCCTCCGCGCCCAACCTCCGCGAAAACCCTTTGCCTGGAATCGATTTCGTCAGCCAACGATGCAGCGATAGCCGCCACCAGCTCGATGAGTCGAGGGTCGAGGCGATGAGTCGCCCACGCCGGCGGAAGGGCGCCCGGTTGGCCGAGCAGCCACTCCATCGCGGCCCCGTAGGAGTAGCACGCGTCCGCGAGCCCGTCGGCGTATGCCGTCACGCGCGGCCACGCGGGACAGCTGAGGAGGTCTCGACTGAACGAACGTCGGTCCGGGTCGAGGTCGTCGAGCAGATCGACCACGTCGTCAGTGTCGAGTTCCGATAGGGGAGCGGTGCCTGATCGGGCAGCCAAGGCCAAGGCGCTCGCGACGGCCTCGGCAGCGGCTTGGATTGCCGACGACGTGTCTCCCGTCGACGGCAAAGCCGTGAGCCCGAGTGCCTCGGGGTCGAAAGTGGTCAGCCGGGGGAGATCGGCTGGATCGCTGCTCGCGAGCTGTCGCCCGGTGGTGCTGAGCCAGCCGAGGACTTCGGAACGGTCGAAACGCTCAGTGCCACGCAGCCCCATACGCGGCGTTGGAAATGGATGGTGGGTCGAGCGATAGCGCCTGCGCCACATGCTGACGACAGGGCGCTGAACGCCGGCGAGGCGGGCGATGTCCGCCGCCGATACGTCGTGGTCCATGCGCCCTCCTCTCCACTCGTTGGTTACTGGCCACTCTATGGCTTCTGTCGCCCCCGACAGTTCTGTGCGCTGATAAGAGGGGTTATCGATGTCTGATGAGAGGTCTCTGGGAAAGGTCCTCAGGATGGTCGCTGAGCCCCGACGACCCGTCCAGGGGGAAGCCAAGGAGGAACAATGCCTTCCCATCCCAGCCCCGCCGTTGTCCGCTTCGACCCCGCGACCAGCTCGCTGCACATCGTTGATCTGCGAGTCGAGCAGCCGGCCGTGACCATGGAGGCGTTGCGTTGGAGCACCGGTCGCCGCGGAGAACCAGTTGCCGCCGACGAGCTCCGCGACGCGGACCTCAGCGCCTTCGCCCAGCAGTCGCTGGTCATTGGAGCCACGGCCATCAGCGCAGCCGGCGGAGCCGTCGAGGCCGCGAATCTCGCCGCGCTCGTCGACCAGCTCGGCGACCGTGCCGCCCGATCAGCCGACGACGCTGCAATGAGCACCAAAGCTGCAGTGGAGGATGCCCGCAAGTCCGTCGTGGACGCCGCCTCGCTCGCCAAGGACGCAATCGCCGCGGCGGGCGTGGAGGCGCGCACGTCCTTCGCGCGCGAGGTGACTGACGCCCGAGCCGCCATGTTGGCCGAGATCACCCGACTTTTCGGCGGTGAATCCCCGGAGCTGGCCACGCGCCTCTCCGGCGTCCTCGACTCTTTCGGCAAGGACGTGCAAGCCCGAAGCACCACTCAGCTCGACGAGGTGATCCGCAGGGCGGCCAGGGCCTTCGATCCGGCGGACCCGGACTCGCCGATGGCCAAGCACCAGGCTGCCCTTCAAACGCGGCACGACGAACTGGCCGCCTTGGTCGGACGACACCACGAGCACCTCGCCGGCGAGGTGCGGGCCTTGGCCGAAGCGATCCGAGTCGAGCACGCCGCGGCCACCGCCCGTGGCCAGGTGGCGTCGGTCACGCCCTTGAAGGGGGCCACCTTTGAGGACGGTGCCGGCTCGGCGTTGGAGCAGATTGCCAGCTCGTTGGGCGAGGAGTTCGTCGTGACCGGGTCCGCCACCGGAAGCCTGCCCACGTCGAAGAAGGGCGACGGCGTCGTCGTTCTGGCGGGCGGGGTCGCTCGGATCGTGGTCGAGATGCACAACGGATCCGGGCGGCGGGACTGGAACGGCTACCTTGAGGAGGCCGAGCGAAATCGTGACGCCGTGGCCTCGCTGGGGATCGTGCCCGACCTCGCTGCCAATGTCGGCCAGTCTCTGCGGGTGCTCGGGCCGCGTCGTCTCGTGCTCGCCTACACCCCGGGGGAGGACGAATCATTGCTGCGTTCGGCGGTCATCCTCTTGCGGTTGTTGGCGTTCGCAGCCGTCCGCGGCGACGCGGGAGCGGACCTCGCCCTGGTTCGGGAGCGCCTGACCGAAGCCACCGACGCCCTGAGCAAGTTCGCTGCCATCCGGAAGAACGCCGGCGCGATCTTGAAGTCTGCCAAGGCAATCGACCTCGACGCTGACGCACTCGAGACCACGCTGCACCGTCTCCTGATCCAAGCTTCGACGGCCCTCGAAGGTGTCGGTTCCGGTGACCAGCCCGCGGCTTCCCTCGACACTGACGACGTCGCCTGAGTCACCGCCGCGACAAAGGTATGCCGCCTGCGCGAGGTGAGCGGACGGCATACGGGATGACGCGAGAAAGGGACCAGACGAGGACGGGGGTCCCGGCACGAATGCCTGGACCCCCGTCAGGGTCGAGACTGACCGGATCACCCGGTCAGGTGAGACTGGCGGTCAGGCCAGGCGCTCCTTGAGGCCGTCGAGCTCGGCGTGCAGCTGCGCGGGCAGCCGGTCACCGATCTTGGCGAACCATTCCTCGATGAGCGGCAGCTCGGCGCGCCACTCGTCCAGGTCGACCGCGACGGCCTTGGTGACGTCATCGGGAGCCATGTCCAGGCCCTCGGTGTCGATGGCACCCGGGGCCGGGACCAGACCGATGGGGGTCTCGACGGCGTCGGCTTCGCCTTCGAGCCGCTCGACGACCCACTTGAGGACGCGGCTGTTGTCGCCGAATCCGGGCCACAGCCAGTGTCCGTCCTTGTCCTTGCGGAACCAGTTGACCTGGTAGATCTTCGGGAGCTTGGACTCGTCGGCCTGCTTGCCGATGTTGATCCAGTGCTGCATGTAGTCACCTGCGTGGTAGCCGATGAAGGGCAGCATGGCCATCGGGTCGCGCCGCACCACACCGACCGCGCCGGTCGCGGCGGCGGTCGTCTCGGACGACAGCGTGGCGCCGACGAACGTGCCGTGGGTCCAGTTGCGCGATTCGTAGACCAGCGGGACGGTCGAGGCGCGACGGCCACCGAAGAGGATCGCCGAGATCGGGACACCGTCAGGGTTGTCGTACTCGGGGGCGATCATCGGGCACTGCTTGGCCGGCGTGGTGAAGCGGCTGTTCGGGTGGCTGGAGAGCTCGCCGTTGTCGGGCGTCCAGTCGCGGTTCTTCCAGTCGATGAGGTGCGCCGGCTTCTCCTTGGAGATGCCCTCCCACCACACGTCGCCGTCGTCGGTGCGGGCCACGTTGGTGAAGACCGAGTTGCCCTTCTCGATGGTCCGCATGGCCATCGGGTTGGTGTTCATGCCGGTGCCGGGGGCGACACCGAACAGACCGAACTCGGGGTTGACGGCATACAGCCGGCCGTCGGGACCGAAACGCATCCAGGAGATGTCGTCGCCAATCATCTCGGCCTTCCACCCGGGGATGGTGGGCTCGAGCATGGCCAGGTTGGTCTTGCCGCACTGGCTCGGGAACGCGCCACAGATGTAGTGGACCTTCCCCTTGGGGGAGGTGAGCTTGAGGATGAGCATGTGCTCGGCCATCCAGCCCTCGTCACGAGCCATGGCGGAGGCGATGCGCAGGGCGTAGCACTTCTTGCCCAGCAGGGCGTTGCCGCCGTAACCCGAGCCGAACGACCAGATCTCACGGGTCTCGGGGAAGTGCGCGATGTACTTGGTGTCGTTGCACGGCCACGGGACGTCGACCTGGCCTTCGGCGAGCGGCGCGCCGACCGAGTGCAAACCTTTGACGAAGTCGGCCTCGATCTCTTCCATCTTCGCCAAGACCGGGGCGCCGATGCGGGCCATGATGTTCATGTTGACCACGACGTAGGCCGAGTCGGTGATCTCGACACCGAACATCGGGACAGTCGCGTCCAGGTGGCCCATGACGAATGGGATGACATACATGACGCGGCCGGCCATGCAGCCGTCGTAGAGGCCGGTCATCGTCGCCTTGAGCTCGGCCGGGTCGATCCAGTTGTTGGTCGGGCCGGCATCCTCGGGGTTGACCGACGCGATGTAGGTGCGGTCCTCGACGCGGGCGACGTCGCTGGGGTCCGAGGCGCACCAGTAGCTGTTGGGCTTCTTCTCGTCGTTGAGCTTGAGGAACGTGCCGCTGGCGACGAGGGCCTGGTTGAGGCTCTCGATCTCCTCGGGCGTTCCGGTCACCCAGTGGACCGAGGCGGGCTTGCACAGCGCGGCGACCTCATCGACCCACGCGGCCAACCCCTTGTGTGACGTGCTCATGACCATCCCTTCCGTGATCGCCTCGCGGCGCTCGCTGCCGATTGGTGTCGGGAGTCCGGATGGGATGAGGGGACACAGGTGTCGCCCGGCGACCAGTCCGAACGCCGCGGTCGCTCCCACCGTATCCCGGTGGTGAGCGGGCGGCATACGGGCCTTCGGTCCCTTCGTCGTGAGTCCTCTCACAGGTCTTGGCGGTGCGGTGTCTGCTTGGTGGACGCTGGGTTTCCGTAGCGTGGCCGGCCGGTGTTGGGGCCTCGGGGGGCCGGTTCCGCGAGGCGGTTCCGATTTCCTCCGACGGCCGGTATGCCGTTACGCTTGGCCCTCGGCGCACGGCCCGGTCCGTTTCTGCGGTGTTTCCCTTCGAGGGGTTTCCCGCGGGGTGGGAGCGGGTGGTGTGGCGACCAGCGCCCGTAGCTCAACGGATAGAGCATCTGACTACGGATCAGAAGGTTAGGGGTTCGAATCCCTTCGGGCGCGCTCTGCGTTGAGACAGACGAGAGGCCCCTGATCAGCGGAAACGCGGTTGGGGGCTTACTCGTTCCGGGCGTGGTGGTGGTGTCCACCCAGCCCCTTGTCCCCTTATCCGTCCCCTTACCGGGGCGGGCGGGTGGGGCGAAGATGACCCATGGGCAGTCTCGAGCAGGCCGATCGGTTTGGTGGGGTTGGGGGGTAGTCAACGCGAACGCCGGCCCGGGGTGTGGGAGATCCGGGTGCCCGACCCCGACCGGCCCGGAGCGCGACGTTCGTACACGGTGCACGGCACCGCCGCCGAGGCGAGCGCGTTGCGGGCTCGGCTGGTGACCGACGATCGGCGCGTGCCGGCGCCGCCGGTGATCAGCGTGGCCGAGGTGTTGACGGCCTGGGTCGAGGCGGTCCCCACCCCTTGCGGTTGATGCTCAGTTCGGGGGGGCGTCCTCCTGTGTTGGTTTGGCCTCGCGCATGGGGGTCTCCTTGGCCGGATCTTCCGGGCTGGCAGGGGACAGGGCCTACCCGGGTCCTTCGGCTGACTCACATCGCCGCGTATAGCCTCCGGCTGACGCGGCCGTGTCCTATCGCCGCGAGCCGCGCGGGTGCGGCACGCCGCTACGAGGCGACCCACCTGAACCCAGCACCAAGGGGAGGTTTGCCTGAGGTTGCCCGCCGTACCCGTTGTGAACTACAGTTGACACATGGTCGAGGTGGTCCGCTCCGGGACGTTCGACCGATGGTTCAGGCAGCTCAAGGACCAGCGTGCGGTGGCACGCGTGCTGGTCCGGATCAACCGCCTGGCGGCCGGAAACCCCGGCGACGTCAAACCCGTCGGGCAGGGCGTGTCGGAACTGAGGATCCCCTATGGTCCCGGCTAACCGCATCTACTACCTACACGACGGCGACCAGGTGATCTTGCTGCTCACCGGCGGGGACAAGTCCACCCAGGACGCCGACATCCGCCAAGCCCACCAGATCGCCGCCGAATGGAGGAGAGGCCGACCATGAGCACCGAGGCCTTCGCACCCTTTGACAGCGCCGACTATCTCAACACCTTCCAGGACGTCACGGCCTACCTCGAAGCGGTCCTCGAGGACTCCTATGACGACCCGAAAGTCATCGCCGCCGCGCTCGGGGCGATCGCACGCTCCCGTAACCTCAGCCAGATCGCCCGCGAGGCGGGCATGAGCCGAGAAGGCCTGTACAAGGCACTGTCCACCGATGGCAACCCCACCCTGGCCACCGTCTTGAAGGTCGCCCAAGCGCTTGGGCTGCGCGTGCATTTCGAGGCCATCGCCTGACTGCACGTGCCGGTGGCACGCTGATGTGGTTGTGACAGCCTGATGGGGCTACGGCACACCGTCGGCCCAAATACGGCCCAGAACCTCGCTAGATAGCTGGGGGAGGCGTCTGAGGACGGCGGGGGACGTCAGGTCACGACGCCCATGGTGCGCCGACCCTGACCTGCTACGTTGTCGAACACGATGGTGTCGGCTGATGGCGTGCCGAGTCGGCTCCAGGCACCCCGACCGCGTGGATCCGAAGACTGCGGATCAGAAGGTTAGGGGTTCGAATCCCTTCGGGCACAATTCCAATTGCGTTGCAGGACAAGCCGATTCGGCGAAATGAGCCAGGGCGGCCCTGATGGCCCCGGACCGGCTCATCTCGTGCTTGACAGCGGCAGCGTCCAGAGCCGCCAGTTCCTGGGCCGTCAAGCGGACCGCTACCACCTGCATCGGCTCGGTCCCTCTTCCGGGACGGCCCCGCCCCCGGCGCTTCAACTCCCCGACGTCGTAGCCGGCCTCGGCTTCCTCCGCCCAGGTGCGGATCTGTTCCTCACTCACCATGAACAAATCGTATAACGAAAATAGGGGTGCATGCCACGCACCATCGGCCCAAATACGGCCCCTTGCTCCGGTGCTCCAGCAGGCCAAGGTGGTGCGGATCGGGCTCTCCGGTGTCACCCCTTTCGACGCCCCGGCGCCCGAGCCCTCATCCGAGCCGCTCAGGTATGCCGTGCCCGTGACGCTCTCCTGTTCATCGACTCCCCGTCGGTGCCCGTGCAGCGCATCCTCGGGATTACGGGCCTGCACCGCATCTTCGACGTAGCGCCAAAGCCTCCCCTCGGCGGCAGGTCCCCTGAGGCGGGACCCGCTGCCAATGGGGTGGCTTGCAGGGCAGTGCTCACCACCCCTCGTCACGACTGAACTGGGCGTGTGCCTCCTGAGCACTGCGGTCTGGGTGGGTGCGAAGTTGGCTCCGAACGCACCGATGGAGTGCTCGCTGCGTCATGCTCTGGCGATCAGGTCCTGGCCCTTCGGCGCGAACCGGGTCAGCCTGCGTCCTCAGGGAGCACCGGATGCCGCTGACTTTGCCTGAATTGGCAGCAAAGATGCGCGAGTTGGACACCTGCATGCTGTGCACGCACGCGGACGACGGGTCGATGAGCACCCGCCCGATGAGCAACAACAAGCAGGTGAGTTACGACGGGTCGGCGTGGTTCTTCACGTGGGAGTCCTCGCGGATGGCCCAGGACATCGTCAAGGACCCGGACACGCTGGCCGTCTATCAAGGCGGATTCGGTTTCTGGGTGGCCGTGCAGGCGACGAGCGAGATCGTCAAGGACAAGGCCGTCATGGCGGCCCATTGGGACCCAGATCTGGAGCGCTGGTTCGCCGACGGGATCGATACTCCGGGCGTGGTGCTCCTGCATGTCAGGGCGCGTCGGATCACCTATTGGACGTTCGCGGACGGCGACGGCGAGATCCTGGTCTGACTGGAGAACCGGCGAAGCGAAGGGGGGAGCCGCGACCATGGCCGAAGGTCACGCAGTTCATGGCATCGCCCACCGACTTTCTCAGGCCGGATGGATTGTCACGGATGACCGGCAACTTGCCGCCGCACGTGGCGTCCTCATCGCGGGCGGCACTGTGCCCCGCTGGCCCAAGGTGTATGCGGTTTACGGGCGCAACGGGCAGCCGTGCCGGGTCTGCGGGTCACCGGTCCGGGCACAGGCTCAGGGCCAGCAACGCGTGTATTGGTGTCCGACCTGCCAGCCTGCCCTCACCCTCCCGGTAGCGTGACCAAGATGCCGGACGATCCCCCGACCACGAAGCGGCCGCAGCCACTGCGCTGGGTCCGCACGGTCGATGACCAACTTTTCGTCGTCGTGGCCCGCACCCAGCAGGACACCGCCGAGGAGTTGCGCAGGCGTCAGGTGCGCAGTGCCATCGTCTTGGCGATCGGTGCTACCGGGCTGGCCGCAAGCCTGCGCATGGACCACGCCTCACCCTGGTTCCCAATAGCCGCTCTGACGGTCGCGCTCGTCTGGGCTGGCGGTGCCTGGTGGTCCGGGCGTCTGCACCTGGGTCGCATCCTCGTGGACGGGCGCCTCGAACGCCCGATCGCCCAACCCATCCTGTTGGGCATCGCGTTGGCCGCTGTGTTCGTGGCCGGCGCCTATGTCACGCTGCGGATCCCGGCCCTGGCCGCCCAGGTCCGCGACGTGCTCGGCTTCGCACAGTCCGGTTCGCTCACGTTGCTTACCGTCACGACACTGCTGAGCGGTATCGCCGAAGAGCTGTTCTTCCGCGGCGGCCTGTATGCCGCGATCCCCCGCCCGCACCAACTGTGGACCTCCACAGTGCTCTACATCGCGGCGACCGTCCTCACCGGCAACGTCATGCTCGCCTTCGCTGCGGCCGTCCTCGGGCTGGTCACCGGGCTTCAGCGCCGCGCTACCGGTGGTGTGCTCGCACCGATCCTCACCCACATCACCTGGAGCCTGTCCATGCTCTACGTTCTGCCCCACGTCCTCTGACACCCAACACCCGACGCAAGGAGCATCGTGAAGATTCTGGTGACCGGCTCAAGTGGCTATACGAGTCGCTCCTATGACATCGGGGGGCCCGATCGGCTGCCATATGCCCAGCTGCTCAGCTCCCTGAGGGGCACGAGTTGATCGCGCTGGACGACAGCATCCGCCGGGCCCTTGCCGAACCCGCCGAGACGGTGCCACCCGAGGACCGCGATCCCATGGGACCGTCTTCGCGGGAGGCGACTGCATCGACCTAAAGCGGCCTCCCTCGGTCCTGCGCCCGGCCAGATCGGTCACGGGGTGACGGGGCGACTCCAACACCGCAGTTCGTGACAGGAGACGACGAACGCACCCACGCGCTCGCTGTCCAACAAGGTCAACCCATCGGCGCTCGCGTCGACGCCTGCCGCGGACAGCAGGGCGGACGCCTGCTCGACGTGCCCGAGGAACTTCAGGTGGGCGAACGCGTCGGCCACGAAGTCCTTCGCGCAGGTCCGCTGGGCCAACGCGGCTGCTCCCTGGGCACTGGTGACGAGGGCCACGGCGTCGAAGAGCACCGAAGGGGCCCCATCGATGGCGTGCTGGACCTCTCGCCGGGTCCGGCCCAGCTTCACGCCGCCGATGGACGGACCGATCAACTCGACGGTTGCGCCTGCCTTGCGGAACGCCGCGGTGAGGGAGTCGAGAAGCGCAGCGTCCGCGCCGTCGGTCACCAGCACTCCGAGCTTTCGGCCATCGAACGATGTGGCTCGGTCGCGCATCATGCTCAGCGACGGAGCGTCAACGAGATTCTCCCTGGGCGAGACGGCGGCGGGTGACGCCGGTGGCTGCGGCATACCCAGTGCGTCGGCAACCTGTGTGACGAGACCGTCGTCGACGTTGGCGAGGTTGGCCAGCATGCGCGTGCGGATCGCGGGGGTTTGCACCTTCGCCAGCTCGAATGCGAAGGCGGCGACGATGTGATCCTGTTCAAGTGGGCTTTGGCTGCGGAAGAACTGCCGGGCCTGGCTGTAGTGGTCAGCGAACGACTCGGCGCGCAGACGCCTGGTGCTGCCGTGCTCCGTCCGTTCCAGGGTACGGAAACCAGCGTCGGCATCCGCCCGCGGCCCCCGTTCGCCTCCGGTAAAGGAATTCGGCTCGTATGCCGCGCGCCCGCGTTGCAGGGTCGGCTGCATGTGCCCGTCCCGTTGGAAGTGCGCCACCGGGCAGCGGGGGGCATTGACCGGTAGGTGGGTGAAGTTCGTCGAGCCCAGGCGCGACAACTGCGTATCGAGGTAGGAGAAGTTGCGTCCCTGAAGCAACGGGTCGTTGGAGAAATCCACTCCAGGGACGATGTTCTGTGTGCAGAAGGCGACCTGCTCGGTCTCGGCGAAGACGCTGTCGACGACGCGGTCGAGGGTCAGCCGGGCAATGAGCCGCACTGGCAGGATTTCCTCGGGGATCAACTTCGTGGGGTCCAGGACGTCGAAGTCGAAAGCATCTGCGAAGGTGTCGTCGAACACCTGCACCCCGAGATCCCATTGCGGGAAGTCGCCGGAGGTGATCGCGGCATACAAGTCGCGGCGGTGGAAGTCCGGATCGGCACCGTTGATGGCGACGGCCTCAGGCCACAGGACCGACTGCAGCCCTTGACGGGGTTTCCAGTGGAACTTGACGAAGTGCGACTCGCCGTCCGCGTTCACGAAGCGGAAGGTGTGGACGCCGAACCCCTCCATGAACCGCAAGGACCTCGGGATCGCCCGGTCCGACATCGCCCACATGAGCATGTGAGTCGACTCCGGCATGAGGGAAACGAAGTCCCAGAAGGTGTCGTGGGCGCTGGCGGCCTGCGGCCAGCCCCGGTCGGGTTCTTCCTTGACCGAGTGGACCAGGTCGGGGAACTTCATCGCATCCTGGATGAAGAAGACCGGCATGTTGTTGCCGACGATGTCCCAGTTGCCTTCGCTGGTGTAGAGCTTGACGGCGAAGCCGCGCACGTCGCGCGCCAGATCAGGCGAGCCGAGGTTGCCGGCCACCGTGGAGAATCGAACGAACGCCTCAGTGCGGATTCCCTTGCGCTGGAACAGCGCTGCCTTGGTTAGGCCAGGAATCGCTTCGAGCGTCTCCAGATAGCCGTGGGCGCCGTAACCACGGGCATGGACCACGCGCTCCGGGATCCGCTCGTGGTCGAAGTGGAAGATCTTGTCCCGAAGCGCGAAGTCCTCGAGCAGTGTCGGTCCCCGTGTGCCGAGGCGCAGAGAGTTCTGCCCGTCCGAGAGTGGGGCTCCCTGGGCAGTCGTCATCACCTCGCCCGCCACGGCGCCCTGATGCAGTTCGTCACCGCCACCGCGCCGATCGGACCCGCGGGATCGCCTATTGCGCGGAGCTGTGGCCATGACGTGCCTCTCTATCAGGGATCGAGCAGGGAGTAGATCAGAACGGTGTAAGGGGCAATGGAGAGGCTGACGTGAGCCGCTAGTCCGTCGGCGTCGTCGTCCCACGCATCCAAGTCGTAGGCCGCGGCGTCACCGAAATCCGTGCTGTAAGAGCGCGAGTCGCTGTTAAGCCGAAGAACCCAACGGCCGGTGTGCGGCATACCGATGCGGTAGTTGTCGTAGGCGTTGGCGCTGAGGTTGACGACGACGACGGTGTCGTCGTCAGATCCGCCGTCAGCCCACCGGTGGAAGGCGAAAACGTTGGACTCCTCGTCAGCGTGGAAGACGTTGACGTGATGGCCGGTGAGACCTCGTGTCGTGCCCTCCAGGTTGCGTCGCAGCCGGATCAGGTCACGGTAGAGCCGCACGACCCCGCGATAGTCGGTGTTCTGGTCCCAGTCCAGGGGGACGTCGTCACGGAACCAGCCTCCTTGGAGGAATTCCTGTCCCTGGAAGAGCATCGGTATGCCGGGTGCTGTCAAGGCCAGCGCGGCGCCGAGGGTTGACCGCTTCTGCGCATACCACCCGGTGGCGTCGCCCTCGTCGATTTCGTGGGGGACCCGAGCCTGGCCGTTGGCGACCTCGTCGTGTGACTCGGTGTAGATCACGCGTTGGAAGGCGTCGTCGTTGTAGAGCGTGCTGACCGCCTCCGACAGCGCTGCCATCGAACGCCATTCGTCCTGTTGGGCGATGACGGCTTCGCGGACAGGGTGCACGAAAGCGCTGTCCCATTGGGCGTGAAAGGCCGCGCCGCCGTCTCCGGTCTGACTGACCATTGGATCCTGGTGCATATCCTCGGCGATGGTGATGCGGCCGGGGAACTGCTCGCGGACCGACAGGTTGATCCAGCGCATGAGATCCCATCCTTCGGGCAGATCCATACCGCTGGCGTCGACACTGCGAATATAAGGCGTCATGTCGAACCGCAGGCCGTCGACGTGATAGTCGTGCAACCACATCATCGCGTTGTCGTGGATGAACCGGCGGACTTCCTCGCGGCCGTAGTCCGGGCGGGTGTCACCCCAAGGCGTGCTGGAGCGGTCGTCGTTGTAGAAGTAGATCCCACCCTTGTCGTTTTCGCTCCAGCCGTCGAACTGCCACAGGTCGAGGTCGCTCGGGCCGAAGTGGTTGTAGACGACGTCGAGGACGACGCCGAGTCCCTTCTTGTGGGCTTCCCGGACGAAGGTCTTGAACGCGTCCGGACCTCCGTATGCCGACTCGACGGCAAAGACGTGGGCCGGGTTGTAGCCCCAGGAATAGTCGCCAGCGAACTCGGCCACCGGCATCACCTGGACCACGTTGACGCCTAGTGAGACAAGGTGATCGAACTTGCTCATCGCTAGTTCAAGGGTTCCGACAGCGTCGTCGGAGCGCGTGTAGAACGATCCGATGTGTAGCTCATAGATGACGATCTTGTGATGCCCGGGCAGGTGGTAGTCGTCACCCTGCCAGTCGAAGGCACCATGGTCATACACGACTCCGTTGCCCACGGAGTTGGTGACCTCTCGGGCATACGGGTCGATCTTCGACAGGCTGTGTTCCCCGTTGCGGATGACGTATTTGTATTGCTGGCCCACCGCGGCGCCGGGGACGGCGGCATACCAGTTGCCATTACCTTCCGACGCCAACGGTGTCGCCTGCTCATCCCACTCGTTGAAGTCGCCGATGACCATGACGCCGTCCGCGTGCGGTGCCCACACCCGGAATGCCACCCCTGAGTCGTAGGGGAGCGCACCCATTCCTTCGACAGCGATGTGCTCGGTCACGGCCGGTCCTTTGGTCAGCGGGTCAAGAGATGACCGCGTCGATAGCTTTCTTCAGCGCGCTGGGCTGGGCGGGGCTGCGTGGTGCGGTCGGTTTCAGGTCTAGCAGACGCTCCCCCATCTCGCGCAAACGAGTCCGGGACATGGCGGAACGGACCTGAGGGAACCACTCCTGCTCTTCTTCCTTGACGTGATGACGGACGTTCTCCATCAAGACGGTGAACTTCGGGAAGAAGCGCTCGGAGGTGGGATCCATGGCGACGAGCTCGGCGGCCAACACGTCGACGACGTGATGCTCCTCGTAGCTCTCCAGGACGTGATCATTGAGCGCGGGCACAGCCTCGCGCACCTGGGGGTAGACGACCTCGTTCTCGAGGTAGGTATGGACCGTGAGCAGCTCGAGCACCGTCGAAACGATGGTGCGCTTTCGAGCCGGCGTCGTGGACACCTTCTCGAACTCGGCGAACAGTTTGGCAACTTCGCGGTGATCTGCTTTCAGCAGGACCAGGGCATCGGTGGACATGCGGATCTCCTCGCTCATGCTGACAGACGTGCGGTGGTCGACAGGTGACTTACATCGGCCGCGGACTCACCCGCACCGAGACAAGGGACCTGGCGACAACGTATACGTTGCCCCCGCCCGATGACCTGCTGCGGCCTTATGTGCTTGAGGGCTGCCGCGCACAGCACCCCTGAGGGCTCGTGACTCCCCCTTAGGGGTGTAGACAGCCTCCTTACAGTGGATTCATGACGCCAAAGATCGCCATCGTCAACGACTACGAAGTCGTTGTTCGGGGTGTGGCGGCGATGCTTCGGGCCTACCGGCACATGGTCGAGATCGTCGAGTTGGACGCGCAGACTCCGGTGGCCACTCCGGTGGACATCGCTCTCTATGACACGTTCGCACAGACGCAAGGGGACGCGACCGAGACTCGGGAGATCCTGGACAACCCCAACGTCAGCCGGGTGGTGGTCTATACGTGGAACTTTGACGAGGCGCGCGCCCGCGACGTCATCCGGCAGGGTGCCGTCGGTTGCCTGTCCAAGACGTTGCCGGCCAAGGCGCTTGTCGCGGCCTTGCTGGACGTTCACCGTGGTCGGGTGGTCATCTCTCCGGTGCCAAAGCGAAGGGCGGAGATGTTCGGTGACTGGCCGGGCCGTTCGGAAGGCCTCAGCGCGCGCGAAGCCGAGGTCTTGGCGCTCATCACCCAGGGTTTGTCCAACCAAGAAATATCCGACCGAACGCGGCTGTCGATCAATTCCGTCAAAACCTATATTCGCAGCGCCTATCGAAAGATCGGCGTGCCGAACCGGGCCAAAGCAATTCTCTGGGGCGTGGCCCACGACCTGCTCCCTGACCACGTCAGGGTGCGCAACACCGGTTCGCCCGGGTCGGCGTAGTCCGACCTCGTCCAGAAAGTCCTAAGTGTGGCCCTGTGCCCTAGTGATGCCGTCCCTCCCCTCCAGTTGGTTGCTGTCCGACCCGGCCGTCGCCGATTCGCCCTCGTCAACGGCGAAGAGGACCCCGATCGGATGGTCGTCAAAGTGACCGATCCGAGTTTGCCGAGCTGCGGAGCCCAGGAAGAGCTGGTCGTTGCCGTCATCGGCGAGCTCGACTTCGGAACTGTGCCTCGGCTTGATGAAGAACTGGTCGGGCTGATCGCCTCCGCCAACGAGGTCCACCTCCGCCTGGACGCCGTCACCTTCTTCGACGCGGCCGGGGCGGGAGCGTTGGTCCGCGCAGCTCGGGTATGCCGTGCTCGCAACGCCCGTCTGATCCTCGAGGATCCCTCGCCTCCCGTTCGACGGATCCTGGAGATTACTGGCCTGAGTCGGGTCCTGGAGATCCGCCGCGACGCAACCCGACCCTGATCGTATGGGCACCTCTGACGTCAGCGGGGGCACCTGAGCGGGCAGACAACGGGTGACAGTCGAGAGCGCCAATCGTTCGACGCGCCTCGGCAGCCAAGAGGCCGCCAGGCCCGAGGCTTTTCGCCCCGGCCTGACGGCCCCGTTGGGTTCAGCGAGTCGGGTCGACCCCGTCGCGACGCTCGACGTGTTCGATGTGTCCTTGTTCGATCGTTCGTTGTTTGAGGTATTGGTTGTCCAGCCTCGTGAACGCGATGATCGCCCCCACGACCATCAGGAAGATACCGAGTCCCGCGCCCATTTCGTGCTCCTTCACGGTTGACAGTGCTACCCGCTGGGTGACTGCGTGGCTGCTGTCAAGCGCGCAGCCACGCAGCCGTGACCAGGTGTTCAGAGGTCCTCTGCGCGCCCTTCGGCGTGGTGGGCGTCGGCCTCGCGCTGCTGAGCCTGTCCCTCAGCCTCCAGCGACGGGTTATCCGTCCAGGTCCCGGCCGCCTCCTTGACGTGACCGACGATGTCGTCCTTGACGCCCTCGGCGTGTTCGCTGAGGCCGCCATCGTGTGAGTCAACGCTGTCAGCAGCATCGCCGACCGCGTCCTTGGTGTCGTCCGCAGCGCCGGTCACGGCGTCCTTGGCCTCTTCCCAGGCATGCTTGGCCTTGTTCTTGAGGTCGTCCATGTCCATGCGGTCCTCCTCGTAGGTCACCGCCTGTGCTCCCCGGTCGGGCAGGTGGTGCGGACAGGGTAAGCACCGTCCGCCAGGCTTTTGGGTGTTAGCGACTAAGTAGCTGACCCTGGCGGATTGACTCGCCGTTCGTGTCAGATGAGGGTCATGACTGACCGGGCAGCTTGTCCCGCCTCAAGCGGGCGACCCGGCGATCGGTGAGCGCGATCCACGCGACCAGACTCGCCCCCGCAAGGGCTGCCCCAAGGAACAGCAGGATGGCCAACGCTGGATAGCCGAACAACGTGGCGGAGGTTGGCACCTGCATGAGCATGGCGGCTCCGAGAATCGTCGCCGCGAGGACGATTCCGATGGTCAGTCGGTTCGCCAAACGTTGCAGCACGGTGAGCAGGCGTTGTTCGTCGAATGCGTTGACCCGCACGGTGAGCTCGCCGTCAGCGAGCGCTTCGAGGATGCGGTTTGCTCGTTTCGGAAGTTGGCTGGCGAACTCCTTGGCTTCGATCGCCGCCGCGATGGCGCCGCCAGCTGAAAGCGACAAGCCACCTCGCATGATGTCATCGAGGTTGTCGCGGATCGCCTCGGCTGGGGCAAAGGTCGGATCCAAGTGGGTCGTCGCTTGGTCCAGATTGAGCAAGGCCTTGCCGATCATGGACATCTCGGCCGGTGGCCGAAGTCCATGTTGCCCGGATAGACGGCTGAGCTGGACCAATACCGTCCCAGCCTGGAGATCTGAGCCCATCGAGACGGTGCTCGACACGAGATGGGACACCTCGTCGCGGAAGCCTGCCGCGTCGTAGTCCTCAAGGGGGTGCCCCATGGCCGCCAAGACGCCAGCCGCCTCCTCGCCGTCGCCGTCCCCGATCGCAAGGAGGAGTTTGACCACCTTGTCCTGAATGCGGGGAGGCACGCTGGCCACCATCCCAAGGTCCAGCAGGGCGATGCGCCCGTCCGGGGTCAACAAGAGATTCCCGGGGTGCGGGTCGGCGTGCAGGATCCCGTCGACGAGAATCATCCGCAAGTAGGCGCGAAACATCTCGCTCACCAGGACCTTCGCGTCGACGTCCATGAGGCCGAGCGGACCCACGTCGGTGACTCGGCGACCAGGGATGAACTCCATCGTCAGGACCCGGGAGGACGAGTAGCCAGGCAGTGGAGCCGGCACGACAGGGTGGGGATAGTGCTTGGTCAGTTCCGCGAACCGCACGAGGTTCGCGGCTTCCCGGCGGTAGTCCAGTTCGCCGACGAGCGAGCGGCGGAACTGGGCCAAGAGCTGGCTCACGCCGAAACGCCTCCCCAGATCCGTCCGTCGGTCGGCGAAATCGGCCAGCTGGCTGAGCGTGGCCATGTCGTCCCGCACGGTCTCGCGGATGCCTGGACGCAGGACCTTGACGACGACGTCCCTTCCCGCTGCGCGTCCGAGCGCGGTGGACCTGCCCAAGCGACGCCGAACCGATCGGTGTCTCGTCGATGGACTCGAACAGGTGGCGCAGCTGGGCTCCGAGATCGGTCTCGATGATCTCTTTGGCTTGCTCGAAGGGGAAGGCTTCGACGTCGTTCTGCAGACGTTGCAGGGCGTCGGTGTAGGCAGCCGGCAGGAGGTCATAGCGGGTGGACATGAGCTGCCCGAGCTTGACATACGTCGGGCCCATCCGTTCCAGGTCGACGGTCAACTCCTCCGCCAAGGAGGTGGCCGGTGGTGCCTGACCGTCGGTGGACGTCGCGCCCTCATCGACGAGGAACTCATCCAGCCCACTGGCGGATACGAGGTCCGAGCGTCCGTACTTGATCAACAACCGGGCCAACTCGGCATACCGACCGAGATCCCCGCCCCACAGTGCCATGGATCAGGCGACGCGGACGACGAGCGCGGCCTTCTTGATCCCGCAGACGATCCTGGTCCGGGGACCTATTGCGTCGCCGTCGAGCTCTGCCTCAGTGGGCTCGAAGGCCACGATCTCGACGCGTTCGGACGTCCTGCGCTGGAGGCGCTTGTGGCCCTTCCGGTTTCGCGTGGCCAGTTCGAGAGCAACCGCGGACCATCCGACGACGCCCTTCGGGGAGAGGACGACAGTGTCCAACACTCCGTCGTCGACCTTTGCGTCGGGCATCAGGTCAACACCGCCGGTGAGGGTGCCACAGTTACCGACGATGACCGCGCGGGCATGCTGGCGGATCGGCTTCCCTTCACCCGCCGTCACCCGCACCGTGAAGCCCTTGCGGACAGCGGCCCGCGCCCCCGAGATGAGGTATGCCGGCCACCCGAGCAGTCCTTTGACCTTTTCGCTCGCGTTGGCCATCGTGTCCGCGTCCAAACCGATCCCGCACATGACCAGGAACACGTCCTCCGCGTCGTCGTCGCATCGCATCGTCCCCACGTCGATGCGCCGGTCGTGTCCGGTGAGCACCACGTCGAGGGCAACCGCGAGGTCGTCAACCGGGAGATCGAGGTTGCGCGCCAAGAGATTTCCGGTGCCCCCGGGGAGCAGACCGAGCACGGCGTCGGTGTCGACCAATGCCGAGGCGACCGCCCGCACCGTCCCGTCGCCCCCGAGCGGGCAGACCACCGTCGCGCCGTCCTTGATCGCTTGAGTGGCCTGACCTGCGCCAGGGTCCTCCTCGGTGGTCTGGTACCACATGGCCGGTGCCCAGCCGTTCCGCTCGCACCCCGCAGCGACCGTCTCTCGAACGTCCGTCAAGTCATCGAATTTCGTCGGGTTGACGACAATGGCCAACCGGCCGACGTGCCCAGACGCATCTTCACTCATGCGACGAACGCTAACGGGACAGGGACCACAGCTCGGGGTTACGGCCTATCCGCACTCATCGTTCGCCGCCCATAACACAGCACCTCGGGCAAATCGCCGCAATTCATCTGCCCCGACACCACTACTGCCGCGAGAGCATTACCCTCCGTTGTGTGACCGCGAGCCCCTCACCATCCCTGGCCGGAGCCTGGGGCAAGACGACGGGCGCACTGCGGACCACGCGAGGGTGGGCGGCAGTGTGGAGATGTGCCTGGCCACCCGTAGCTGTTGCGGCAGGCACGACGGTCGCGGCATACCTGCTGCGCAGCCGCGTCGAAGGGGTCCTGGGGTGGGACGAGGACGTGATCCGCCGTGCCACCGACTTCACCAGGGACCATCCGGAGTTCCGTCGCGGCCTGCTCGTCTGGGAGCACGTCTTCTTGGAGCGCTATGTCTACGGAGCCGCGACCGGCGTCTGTTGGTGGTCCTGGCGTCGCAGAGGATCCGTGATCGACGGGTCGCGAGCGCTGTGGGCATTCCTCGCGATGATGCTCGTGTGGAACCTCAACTTCGATCTCAAGTACGTGGTGAGACGGCTCCGGCCAGTGGTCGAGGACCCCGTCTCGCTGGCACCGGGGTTCAGTTTCCCCTCGGGACACACCGCCAACACTGCAGCAGCGGCGACTGCCGTCATCATCCTCGTGTGGCCGCTGTTAAGGTCGACACGAGCGCGAGGCGGGGCAGTTGCCATGGGGGCGACGCTGTCGGTGCTCACCGCCCTTGATCGGGTTTTCCTCGGGGTTCATTATCCAACCGACGTGTCTGCTGGGCTGGTCATCGGTCCCGGGATGATCGTCGCGTCGTACGTCGGCTACCGCACGGTGCGGTCGGCCACCAAGGAGTCCTCGTGAGAAAGCTCGATCGCTACCAAAGCGACCCCACCAACCCGGGCCTGAAGTCAGGGCTGGGCGACATGCTCAAGCGGGCTTGGCTCCCGGGGCTGGCCTGGTGCGTCGTCATGATCCTGGGCGGATTCCTCTTGATGGGCCCGCTGCGCTCTTTCACCGACAACGAAGACTCGGTGAACAAGGCCATCGAGGCGGCCCGGACCCCGGCTCAGTCCGAGCTGTGGCACTGGGTGTCTTTGATCGGCAACACCGAATATGTCATTGGCGCGACGGTGATCGCGGCGTTGCTGATCTGGTGGCGGACCAAGCAATGGTGGGTCGCGGCGATCGCACCCCTGGCGTTGTCGATGCAGGCGCTGTTTATGGTGGTTGCCAATGCCATCGTGGCGCGACCCCGACCGGACGTCGAGCGCTTGGATGATCCCGCACCGCCGACGTCGAGCTATCCGAGCGGTCACGTCGGTGCACCGACGACTCTGTACATCACCTTGCTCGTCCTGGCCCAACGGATCACCCAACCGGCTTTGAGGTGGGCAGTCACCGTGGTCTGTGCGGCTGTTCCCGTGGCTGTCATGTACGCGCGGGTCTATCGAGGCATGCACCACGTCACGGATGTCGTGGTCGGACTGCTCAACGGGTTGATCTGCGTCTGGCTGGCCTGGCATTTCCTTCGCCGCCGTTCCGACACGTCGGAGTGAGGTCCGCTCCATGGATGCATCCGAAGAGGGTCCAACCGAAGCGGCGACGGTCACCGACGCGGTCCGAGAGGTCGGAGATCATCCGATCGTCGAGGGCGGGGCCCGGCTGGGGTATGCCGTCAACGGGCTGCTGCACCTGCTCATCGCCTGGTTGGCGGTGCAAGTCGCCCTGGGTGTCCGCGCAGCGAAAGCAGACCAGTCCGGTGCCTTGGCGACCCTGACGGATTCCAACCTCGGCACGCTCACCTTGTGGGCCGCTGTGGTCGGCTTCGCCCTGTTGGCGATGTGGCAGGTCACCGAGGCGGTGGTCCGCCGCAAGCGCAGCGTCAAGCTCAAGTCGATCGGCAAGGCCATCGTGTATGCCGCGATCGGTTGGAGCGCCCTCGGCTTCCTCCGAGGCTCAGGCAGCGACAGTACGACGCAGTCGAGGGACATCACTGCGACCTTGCTCAACGCGCCGTTGGGCCGCGTACTCGTGGGCGTCGTTGGACTGTTCATCCTCGGTATCGCCGGCTACCACGTCTATAAGGGATGGACGCGGCGCTTCATGCGCGACCTTCGGGAACACCCCGGATCGTGGGCGGTTTGGTCCGGGGTCGCTGGCTACATCGCCAAGGGAATCGCGTTGGCGTTCGTGGCCTTCTTGTTCCTCATCGCGGCGATCCGGGGGACTCCGGACGAAGCGACCGGATTGGACGGCGCAATGCGTAAACTCACCGAACTCCCAGGGGGTGGCCTCCCGCTGCTCGTCATCGCTGCAGGGTTCGCGGCATACGGGGTCTATTCCTTGGCCCGCGCTCGGTTCGCTCGCGTCTGAACATCACGTCCACAGGAGCCGAGCCCGCGTACTTGGTCGCGGACGGCGACTTTGAGACGTGCACAGCGATTCCGACACCTTGCGTTTACCGTGAGGATGCCTGAAGGCCTACGGATGTCACTAGGTTGTACCGGTTGCCGTTGCGGGGATCCTTCTTCGTGCGTATACGGCGGGGCGCCATCCTGGAGCCCAGTGGCCGAGAGGAATCCGGCACCGTCATCGAGTGAGTCATCAACGTGTCACAGGAGGGCCACGTGAGTTCCAAGGTCCATAAGATCAACCCCAAGGACCGGGCCCAACTCGATCGCACTCCGGTGAGCTTCTCCCGCGTGGCAGCGCTGTTTCGTCCCTACCGGGGCAAGTTGATCATTGTTTCCCTCATCATCGTGGCCTCGTCTGTCATTTCTCTTGCTCAACCACTGCTACTGCGGTTGATCATTGACGATGCACTTCCTCACGGTCGTACGTCTCTCCTGGAATTGGCCGTAGCCGGAATGATCGCCGTGTCGATCGTCACCGGCGTTCTCGGCGTTCTGCAGGCATGGCTGTCCACCTCGATTGGCCAACAGGTCATGCATCGGTTGCGTGCGGACGTATTCCGCAAACTGCAGTCTCAGTCCATGGACTTCTTCAAGAAGACGCGCGGCGGCGAGGTGCAGTCCCGGATCACCAGCGACATCACCGGGATGCAGTCGGTGATCACGTCGACCGCGACGACGATCGCTGCCAACGTGACCACCGTGATCGCCACCGCGATCGCCATGGCAGCTCTGAGTTGGAGACTGTCGTTGTTGTCCATGGTGATCCTCCCGCCGGCCATCTTGATGACTCGGCGGGTGGCGATGATCCGCCAGTCAGTCACCCGTCAACGTCAGGAAGCAATGTCGGACCTGCTGTCCCAGGTCGAAGAATCACTTACGGTCAGCGGCGCCCAACTCATCAAAGTCCTTGGAATTGCTGACGCGCGGCAGAATGAGTTCGAATCGTCTTCAGCCACACTGAGTGACCTCGAGTTGAAGTCGAAGCTCGCCGGTAAGTGGCGCACGGCTGTGATGAACGTCACTTTCGCCTCGGTTCCAGCGCTGATTTACCTGGCGGCTGGCTTTGAGGCCACCTCGACCGGGCTGACGCTCGGCACGCTCATTGCTTTCGCTACCCTGCAGGTGAATGTGTTCAAACCGACCCTCGGTCTGCTGAACATCGGGGCCGAGTGGATCGCATCGTTGGCGCTGTTGAGCCGGATCTTTGACTATCTGGATCTACCGGTGGATGTGCCGCCCCCCCGACACGGCATCCGCGTCCCCGATGACCACCTCCTCGGACCCGTGCGCTTCGAGCATGTCTCCTACAGATACCCCGATGCTGACAGGGACATTCTCAGCGACATCGACATCACCGTCGCTCCTGGCAGTTCCATCGCCATTGTCGGTGAAACTGGCTCGGGCAAATCAACGCTGGCGACCTTGCTGGTCCGTCTCGCCGATCCCACTCAGGGCACCGTGCGCATCGGCGGGTTCGACGTCCGCGATCTCGACCCCCGGTCTCTCACGTCGATCGTCGGGGTCGTCTCCCAGGACCCCTATCTGTCGCATACGACCATTCGCCAGAACCTCCTTCAGGCTAGGCCCGACGCGACGGAGGAGATGATCTGGAACGTGCTTGCGGCGGCGCAGGTCGCCGAGACCGTTAAGCGGCTGCCCGACGGTCTGAACACCGTCGTGGGCGCTCGGGGGCACCGCTTCAGTGGGGGTGAGCGCCAGCGCCTGGTCATCGCGCGGACGCTGTTGCGCGACCCGAAGATCCTAATCCTCGATGAGGCCACCAGTGCATTGGACAACGCCACCGAGAAGGATGTGCAGGTGGCCCTCGATCGCCTTGTCGTCGGCCGCACGACGATCACCATCGCGCACCGACTCAGCACGGTTCGCCAGGCGGACCGCATCTACGTCCTGAGCGGCGGGCGTGTCACTGAAGCCGGGTCCCACACCGACTTGTTGTCTCTCGGAGGCATCTACGCTGCGCTCGCTTCGGCGTCCCATGTGAGTGATAGTGACGGCGGCGCGCAGGCGCCCAGCCCGACCTCGTCGGCACCGTCGAACTCGCCGGACCTGACGGACCTGCGGGATGCCGAAAGTGACCAGTTGTCGCTGTCTGCGACCTGACTCTGGCTAGACCCGGGTCGGCAGGAGGTCCGCGCTATGGTCTGGTCGTGTCTGAACGCCTCCAGTCGGGCCCTCGCTCGCAGGCCATGGGCCGGCACCGCATTCGGGCCGGGGGGACATCTGTCGATGTTCTCGAGTTGGGCGCCGCCGTCCAACGACTGCACGTCCGGGACGGGGGCGGCATACGGCGGAACGTGGTCCTCGGGCACGCGACCCTCGACGACTATCGGGCGTCGGTGGCCTATTTCGGAAGCATTATCGGTCGCTACGCCAACCGCATCGCAGGTGCCCGGCTCCGCCTCGACGGCCACGAGTTCCCGTTGGCGGCCAATGAACGTGGCTCAACCCTGCATGGCGGGCCGCAGGGGTTCCACCTTCGGACCTGGACCCTCGTCGATCGGGCCGACGACCGGATCACTCTTGAGCTGGTGAGCCCCGACGGCGACGGCGGCTTCCCGGGTGAGCTCACCGTCCAGGTGACGTACGCCGTCTCGCCGGGGCAGGTGCGCATCGACCTCACCGCCCACACTGACGCGCCGACCGTCGTCAACCTCACCAATCACACGTATGTCAATCTCGAGGGCGAAGACTCACTGACGGTTGACCGGCACCTGCTCCAGGTCGCCGCCGATCGCTACCTGCCGACCGGGGTGGGCGGCATACCCACGGGGGCGCTGACCGCCGTTGACGGCACACCGTTCGATCTGCGCGAGCCCGCACTGGTGGGCGAGAGGCGTCGCGCTGAGCACCCACAGATGCTTGCAGCAGCGGGACTGGACCACACCTTCGTCATCCCGGGCAGCGGGTTGCGCGAGCACGCGCGGCTCGTCGCCCCACGAACCGGGCTGGCCCTCACGATCCACAGCGATCAGCCGGGCGTCCAGGTCTACACGGGCAACCATCTGCGGCCGCATCCGCTGGGGACCTCCGGGCGTCCCTACGGCCCAGCGGCCGGAATTGCGCTGGAGACCCAGCACTTCCCGGACAGCCCGAACCATCCACATTTCCCGTCGACAGTGCTGCGTCCCGGCGAGACGTTCGCGTCGACGACCACGTGGGAGTTCGAGGCCCTCGGCTGAAACTGGCAGACGCCTGACGGAAGTCGCTGCGTCGGCTCAGGGTAGCCGGGCCATCTCAGGTGGCTGCGCCGTCGGCCGGTGTATGCCGCCGCCCGGCCCCCATGACCAGCGCGCTCGCCACGACGACGAACGCCATTCCCAGCAGCTGCGTGGGCGTGAGCCGCTGCCCGAGGACGATGAGGCCGGCGAGGGCGGCGACCGCGGGCTCCAGGCTGAGCAGAATCCCGAAGACCCGTTGGCTCAGGCGTCGCAACGCCAACAGTTCGAACGAGTAGGGCAGGACGCTGGACAGGATCGCCACGCCCGCCCCCTTGACGAGCACCTCGCCGCTCCATTGTGGGACCGACCCGATCCCGAACGGCAAGACGAGGACCAAAGCGACGGCCATCGCTATGGCCAGGCCATGCAACCCGGGGAACACCGCTCCCGTGCGTTGCGATAGCACGATGTATGCCGTCCAGAAAGTGCCGGCCAGCAGGGCCAAGCCGATCCCCACAAGATCTAGCTCGCCCCATGGCACCGTCAGGGCCTGGGAGATGAGGAGTATGCCGGCCGCCGCCGCCGCGACCGCCATCAGGTCCCGGATCCGTCGCGACTGAATCGCGGCCAGAGTGAGGGGACCGATGAACTCGATGGTGACGGCAACTCCGATGGGCAGGCGGGCCAACGAGGCGTAAAAGGTCCAGTTCATCGCCCCGAGCACGAGCCCGAAGAGCACAACGGTCCGCCACGCGGCCGCGCCGTGTCCGCGCAGCTCCGGGCGGATCACGGCGATCAGGATGGCGGCCCCGACGCCCAGTCGCAGCACCACCGACCCGGCCGCCCCGACGACCGGCACGAGGGTGGCGGCGATGGCACCACCGAACTGGACGGAGACAACCGCGGCGACCACGAGCAGCAAGGACCCGCTTGTCGTATGCCGCTCGGGCATCCTCGTCAACTCCCTTCCGGTCACCGGGCCCCGCCGAACCGTTCGACCCTATCGCCGCTCCTCGGCGGGGATCTGTCGACGGGTCTCGACGGCGCCAGCGCTCGTCGAGCGAACCGCCCACGTTCCAGATAGCCTTTACTGTGGATAAGCAAAGGAGGCTGCGATGAAGGAAATCCCGGCAATGACGAATGCTCAGGATGTGTCCGCGCCAAGCCGACTTGACGACGTGCAAGCCTCCATTGTGGCCGACCTTCCTGGGCAGACCCGCCGACCACTGGGCCTGTGCAGGTGACGGTGCCGACGATCAGCCCGGTCGTCCCCCCGTCGGAACTTGACGCGCGCTTGGCTGCACTCCTCACGTCCATCTATAAGAACGAGGCCGTCGCCAAGTGCGTCGTAGAGCAGTTGCGGGCGCAGCGGGACAGTGGCGCGGTGACGGCAACCGATATCGACAACTATCTGCGCAACGTCACGACCGATGGGATGCGCGCCGCGCTGGTGAAGATACAGGACTCTGGCAAGTGCTAGCCCGGGTGCTTGGCGACCCCGAAGCGCTCAGCTGAAGCTTGCTGACTGCCAGTTCCCCGGCAATCAGGCTCTTCCCAATCACGCAGGCAGCGAGCCGCGCATCACGCTGTCGCCGGAATGGGTCGGCTTGTCGTCGAACAACTCGTTGGACACGTCGACGATCCGATAGCCCTGCTCAAGCAATCCGCGCGGCACCACGACGGCGGCCTCCCGGCCAGGCTCCAACAGCCCGACCGACACCATCCGCACGCCGTCGGTGTTGATCAGCCAGATCTCCAGGTAGCCGCCGGCGGGAGCCGGCGTCGATCCTGCCCGCACGTGCAAGACAAATCGACCCGCGACCGACTCGATGTCGGCATCGCCGAGCACCCGGGCGCCGTCCAAAGAGGTGAGCCGAGTGGCCCGCACCACGGTGCTGGTCGCGGCGGAAGCCGAGGGAGTGGACCCGACCGTCGGCTGGGTGACCGTGGGCCCTGGTGGCGTCGCCGAGGTGAATCGCCCGACCGAGAAGCCACCGACCACCAGAGCGGCCGCGGCGGCCGCCAGGGCCCATGGCGGCATACCCCGAGATGGGCGGGACGCACGGGCGGCGCGTCGGCCCGCCAGGGCTGCCAACCTCTCGCCAGCAGCACCCGATGCTCCGGTGAGCGGCGGGCCCTGCTCAGGCTCTGCGGCGCTTACGCCATGGTCGAGGCCAACGGTGGCGGCGCGGATGCCGTTCCATACGTGCGGAGACGGCTCGGTGCGTTCAACGGATGAGTGCTCGGCCAGCAATAGGCCGAGATCGGCCAGTTCTCCAAGGACACTCTGGCAACGTTCGCACGACGCTGCGTGAGCGACTACCTCCGTAGGCACTTCGGCGTCACCGATGGCTAGCCCGGCCAACGCATCGTCAGACGGATGCGTCATATGCGGCCTCCTTCAACTGGGCGCGCAGGTGCACAAGGCTGCGGCGAATGTGGCTCTTGACCGTGCCGAGCGGGATGGCGAGCATCGCCGAGATCTGTTCGTGGGTCCTTTCCTCGACGAACGCGAGGGTGAGGATGGTGCGTCGAGGTTCGCCGAGCTGATCGACCTCGTGAGCGAGGGTGAGACCGTCGACCAACCGGTCCAGGCCAGGTGCGGTGGCCACTGCTGGCAACGTGGTCCCCACGGCCGCCACCGTGTCTCGGTTGCGGTAGCGCCGGCTGAGTTCGTCGGCCACCCGGCGGCGGGTGATCCCGATGAGCCAGGCGGGGAGTGCGGTGTCGGACGGCTGCAAGGTATGCCGGCTGGCCCAGGCCGACACGAACACCGCCTGGGTGACGTCCTCGGCATCGGCGCGGTCACCGAGCGCTCGGAGACAGATGCCCATGACGAGCGACCCCCATCGCCGGTAGATCTGTTCGAGGGCCTCGTGGGAGCCGTTTGCAAGCGCCGCCGCCAGGTCGGCGCGGCTGACCTGCTCCGGCGGGTCGGTCATGTCGGTCACTGTAGATGCACCGGGGTGGACGGGGTGAGATCGAGCGGGGTCACAGGTCCAACGGGTGCAGGACAAACAAACCCCTGTTCGCGATTTGCTTGTTGCCCTTGTTGATTTCTAGGGCCCTGGGGTTGAGGTAGGCCTCGATGTCGAGCGAGAGCTGCAGCGAGGCCGCGCGACGACGGATCATGTCGGCTCCTGGGGTCGTCGGGAGACTTCGCGCCTCCCGTATGCCGCCTATTCCTGCGGGGGTCGGTTCCCGGATGCAGGCAAGCCCAAAAAGAGCCCCCGGTGCCGGATCCATCTCATATCGCGAGATTCACAGGAAGGCTGCATCCGAACCGGCCTGGGGATCGGAATCGAGGGACATCAGCAACCGCCCGAAAGGACCCCTTCCCATGCGTCGTGCTTCCATCGCCGTCACCCTGGCCGCCGGAATCGCCCTCGTGACCGCTGCGTGCAGCAGCACCTCGACTACCACTACGCCCGCGGCATCCGCACCGGCACCGACGACTGCCGCTGCGCCAGCCACTCCGAAAAAGGCGGCCACGCCGGACGCCATGGCCAAGGACATCGTCGACACCGCGGTGGCCGCGGGCACCTTTAAGACCCTGGCCACGGCTCTCACGGCCGCGGGCCTGGTCGACACTCTCAAGGGGACCGGCCCGTTCACGGTGTTCGCTCCGACAGATGAAGCATTCGCCAAGCTCCCGGCCGGCACTCTTCCGGCACTACTCGCCGACCCCAAGGCCAAGCTCGCGCCGATCCTCACCTACCACGTTGTCTCCGGCAAGGTGATGGCGGCTGACGTGGTCACCATGGACGGTAAGAAGGTCAAGACCGTCAACGGCGCCGAGCTCACCATCAAGGTTATGGACGGCAAGGTCAGCCTGGTTGACGCCACCGGAGCCTCGGTCAACGTCGTCAAGACCGATGTCACCGCCAGCAACGGAGTCATCCACGTCATCGACGGGGTACTTCTCCCCGCCAAGTGACGACTGAACGTCAGGGCGCGACTGCGTGCATCCTGATGGGGTCCCCGGGAGCCCTCCGCTCCCGGGGACCCTCGCGCGTTCGTCGAGGGTGCGGCACTGGTGGGACCGACGCCGAAGGAGCGCACTGATGGGCTACACGATCGCTCGCGAACTGACGCAGGACTTCGCCGTAGTGGTGTCTGACGTGCGAGCGTCCTTGGCCGACAACGGTTTCGGCGTGCTCACCGAGATCGACATGAAGGCAACCCTCAAGGCCAAGCTCGATGTCCACATCCCCGAGCAGCTCATCCTCGGCGCGTGTCGCCCGCCTCTGGCGTATGCCGCCCTCCAGTCGGAGGCGTCGATCGAACCCGCCCGGAGATATCGACCAATCGAGTCGGATCGCTGGCGTGGTGTTCCTCCGAGTGCGTGATGCGTTGGGCCGTCTCTGGGCCGAGTGCATCAGCCAACCACCCGTCGTCGGCGTCTTGCTCAGCGGTCCACTCCACGTGGTCCCCGACGGAGAACGGATGACCGCAGCATTCCATCTGCCACGAGGAAACCCACACCACTGCGGTCATGTGGTCAGCTTCGCACGTGCTGACCACATGACGCGAGCAGCATCGGCAGGTGCCGACGATCGGACGCGGGCGGCATACCTGCGCTGATGGCCTGCGAGGATGGGCGGGATGCCCACCGCCCCGCGCCTTCCCCTCCCTGCGTCCGCCGACGCCGATGAGGTGTATGCCGCGTACCTCGCCTGGGCGGCCGAGCAAGGACTGACCCTCTATCCCCACCAGGACGAGGCGATCATCGAGTTGCTGTCCGGCGCGCACGTCGTCCTCGCGACCCCGACCGGGTCGGGCAAGACCCTCGTCGCGACGGCCGCCCACCTCGCGGCGCTGGCGGCGGACCGGGTGAGCTTCTACACCGCGCCGATCAAGGCGCTGGTCAACGAGAAGTTCTTCGCGCTGTGCGAGATCTTCGGCGCCGAACAGGTCGGGCTGCTCACCGGCGACGCCTCGGTCAACCCGGACGCCCCGGTGATCTGTTGCACCGCAGAGGTCTTGGCCAACATCGCCCTGCGCGAGGGGGCAGCCGCCGACATCGGGCTGGTCGTTATGGACGAATTCCATTACTACGGCGACCCGCAGCGCGGCTGGGCCTGGCAGGTGCCGCTGCTGGAGCTCACCAGTGCCCAATTCGTCCTCATGTCCGCCACCCTCGGCGATATGAGCGGGATCATCGCCGACCTAGGTCGGCGGACCGGCCGCCCCGTCGCCGAGGTGACGACTGCCGAGCGACCCGTCCCGCTCACCTACACGTGGTCGCTGACCCCGTTGGCCGAGGTCGTCGAGGAGATTGTCACGACCCGGCGGGCGCCCGTTTATGTCGTCCACCCGTCGCAGGCCGCCGCCGCCGAGCACGCCCAGTCGTTGCGCAGCCTCGCCTTGCTCACCCCCGCCGAGCGCGACGAGATCGCCCGCCGGATCGGGCCGGTCCGGTTCGCCGCCGGCTTCGGCAAGGTGCTGTCGGCCTTGCTACGCAAGGGAATCGGCGTGCACCACGCGGGGATGCTGCCCCGCTATCGACGGATCGTCGAGCAGCTCGCCCAGGCTGGTCTGCTCAAGGTCATCTGCGGCACCGACACCCTGGGAGTCGGCATCAACGTCCCGATCCGCACCGTGCTGCTGACCCGGCTGGTGAAGTTCGACGGGACGCGGGAGCGGCTGCTGCGGGCGCGTGAGTTCCACCAGATCTCCGGCCGGGCCGGTCGGGCCGGTTTCGACGCGGTCGGTGAGGTTGTCGTCCAGGCCCCGGAACACCTCATCGAGAACGCTCGTCGGGTCGCCAAGGCCGGCGACGACCCGCTCAAGCTCAAACGGGTGCAAAGGGTCAAACCCGAGGCGGGCCAAATCGTTTGGAACGAGGCCACCTTCGACAAGCTCGTCGCGTCAGCCCCGGAGCCGCTGGTCTCCCGGATGCACGTCGACAACGCGATGATCCTCAACGTCATCGCCCGCCCCGGCGACGCCGTTCGCTCCTTGTCTCGGCTCACTCGGGACAACCACGAAGACGCGGCCGGACGGGCGCGCTTGGCGCGCAGGGCGATTCGTCTCGGTCGTAGCCTGCTCGACTCCGGGGTCGTCGTCCGTCTCCCGGAGCCCGACGTGGAAGGCCGCACGCTCGCCCTGACCGTCGAGCTGCCCGAGGACTTCGCTCTCAACCAGCCGCTCGCTCACTTCGCCCTGGCTGCTCTGGAACTGCTCGACCCAGCCGCCCCGACCCACCCGCTCGATGTCGTGTCCGTCGTCGAATCGGTCCTCGACTCGCCTAAACCCGTTCTCCTGGCTCAGCAGTGGGAGGCCCGCGGCGAAGCCGTCGCCGAGATGAAGGCCGACGGGATGGACTACGAAGACCGGATGGACGCCCTGGAGGACGTCTACTGGCCGCAGCCGCTCGCGGAACTGTTGGGGGCGGCATACGAGGCCTATCGGCAGTCCCATCCGTGGTTGCCCGAGGACGCCCTGGCCCCCAAATCCGTCGTACGGAGCATGTGGGAGCAGGCGATGAGCTTCACCGATCTCATCTCGCGCTACAAGTTGGCCCGGTCCGAGGGAGTGGTGCTGCGCTATCTGTCCGACGCCTACCGCACCTTGCGCCAGACCGTCCCCGACGCCCACCGCGACCCCGAGCTCGACGACCTCATCGACTGGCTCGGCGAGACAATCCGCCAGACCGACTCCTCGTTGCTGGACGAGTGGGAGGCGCTCACCCACCCCGACGGCACGGTGTCCACGCCCCACCGCGACGCGGCCGCGCCTCCTCGCCCGCTCACCGCCAACGACCGCGCCTTCCGTGCGATGGTCCGCCGGGCGATGTGGCGGCGCGTCGAACTCGCCGCGCGCGACGACGTCCAGGCCCTGTATGCCGTCGAGCGAGTCTCCGCCGCCCTCACCGATCCGCCCGGGGAGGTCGTCATGGATGCCGGTGCTTGGGACGCGGCGCTCGGGGACTACTGGGCCGACCACGTTGAGGTGGGGTTGGACGCGGACGCCCGCGGACCGGCATACCTCAGCATCGAGCCGCACCCCGACGGCGGGCGACGTTGGGCGGTCCGCCAGACTCTGGCCGACCCGGCGGGTGACCGCGACTGGGTCATCGAGGCCGAGGTGGATCTCGAAGCCAGCGACGCAGTGGGGGAGCTCATCCTGCGGACGACGTCCCTGCGCCGGCTGTGACGAGGGTCGACCGGATGGGCCCCCCTGCCATGCCCAACCGGTCGCGCTGCGACGGGTGCTGCTCCGAGGCGCCCGTCTCCTGCTTCTGACGGACGGGGGGGAGCCGGGTTGCTCAGAGGGCAACGGTCCTCCGGGAAGTCGGGGGCGAGTGTGATGAATTCGGGCGCCCCACAGCGTCGGAGACCGAAGATCGTCGGCGAGTGTGATGAATTCGGGCTCGCGCGGGCGATCTAGTCAGGATTTTGTCGGCGAGTGTGAGGTTTTCGGGCCTCGCGGGGGTTCAAGGGCGGCACCGGCCGACCCCCCGGCCGCTACCCTGCGGTCATGTCAGCGACGACACCCGGGCCTGCTGCCCCAGCCGGGCTTCCCGGTCGGGTCCTAGGGGGCTACGCCCTGGGCGGTGTGGCGACCGGATCCTTCGGCACCGTTCCCGGGTTGATGCTGTTGCCCTACCTCACCGAGCGGCTCGGCGTGCCGGCCGCCCTTGCCGGGGTCATCGTCTTCGCGCCCAAGGCGTGGGACGTCATCCTCAACCCCATCGCGGGCCGGATCAGCGACCGATCGCAGCACCCCGACGGGCCCAGGCGGCCGTTCCTCTTGCGCGCCGGTCTTGCGCTCGCGGTCGCATTCGCGCTGCTCTTCGCCGGACCGGCCTCGCCGCAGGCCCTCGCCGCCGGCTGGGTGGCCGTCTTGTTCCTCGCGTGTGCGACGGCATACGCGTTCTTCCAGGTGCCCTACGTCGCCATGCCGGCCGAGTTGACCGACAGCGCGCGAGAGCGGACCAGGATCATGAGCTGGCGGGTGGCGGTCCTTGCGCTCGCGATCCTGGTCAGCGGCGGACTCGCGCCGATGGTCCGCACCATGGTCGGCTCGGAGCGCGGGTATGCCGCGATGGGCCTGTTCGTCGCCGTCCTTATCGCGCTCGGCGCCGTCGGGGCGTGGTGGGGGACCCGGGGAGCGCCCACCCGAGCGGTCGTCGCTGCTCCGGGTGGCTTGCGGAGCCAGTTGTCCCTGGTCGCAGGCAATCCTGACTTCCGCGCGCTCATCCTCACCTTCATCACCCAAGCCCTCGCGACGGGCGCGATGCTCGCGGGCGTCGACTACATCGCCCGACAGGTGCTGCACAGTGCGGGCGCGGGGTCCGTGCTGTTCGTCTGCTTCGTCGCGCCAGCCATCGTCTGCACTCCCCTGTGGGAACGTCTCGCCGCGCGACGCGGCAAACGATGGGCGTATGCCGCCGCCAGCCTCGTCCTCGCGTCCGGTGCTCTCGTGCTGGTCGCCGCACGGGTCATGCCAGCGCTGTTCGTCTACCTCGCGGTGGCGGTGGTTGGCGTCGGGTATGCCGGGGCACAGATGCTCCCGCTGTCGATGCTCCCCGACGTTGCGGCCGGCGACGCGGCCGACTCTGGCGAGAACCGCATCGGTGTCTTCACGGGCGTGTGGACTGCCGGGGAGACCCTGGGGATGGCCTTTGGGCCCTTCGTCTACGGGCTGGTTCTTGCGGCGGGCGGATATGTGTCCTCGACGGATTCCGCTGCGGTGCAGCCTGACTCGGCCGTGACCGCGATCGTCCTCGGCTTCTCGCTCGTTCCGTCGCTGCTCACGCTGGGGTCGCTGTTCTTCCTCCGCGGCTACATCGGGCCGATTCCCCGAAGGTTCGCTAGCTACGGCCCTGTGGGCGAGGAGAACCGACGATGACACTGACCGCCGACGAGGTCCGCGCTCGGCTAGACCAGCTGCGCGCGCACGACCTCCCGACCCATGGTGGCCGGACCCTCGCCTATGTCTACGACTCGGGACTCGCTGACGTCGACGCCGTCGCGAAGGAGGCGGTCGCGGCATACGCGGGAACGAACGGCTTGGACCCCTCGGTCTTCCCGTCCGTCGCAACGATGGAACGTGACGTCGTCGGGTTCGCTGCCCGCGTGCTCGCCGCCCCCGAGGGGTATGCCGGGACCGTCACCTCCGGCGGGACCGAGTCCTGCTTGCTGGCAGTGCTGGCCGCCCGGGACGCGCGACCGGATGTCCACCGTCCCCAGATCGTCGCTCCGATAACGGTCCACGCTGCCTTCCACAAAGCCGCGCACCTGTTCGGCCTTGACCTCGTGCTCGTCGACGTCGACCCGTCGACCTTCCGGGCCGACCCGGACGCGATGGCCGCGGCGCTGACCGACCGCACCGTGCTCGTCGTCGCCAGCGCCCCCTCTTATGCCCACGGCGTTGTTGACCCCGTCGGGCCGATCGCGGCGGCCGCCACCGAACGCGGCATTCGCTGTCACGTAGACGCGTGCATCGGGGGGTGGGTGCTCCCGTTCCTCGCCGACGAGCCCGCTCAGGGCGTCGCGGCGGACCGCCCGGCTTGGGACTTCTCGGTGCCGGGCGTCACCAGCATCTCGGTCGACCTGCACAAATACGGCTACGTCCCCAAGGGCGCGTCGATCCTCGTGCACCGCTCGATGGCGTTGCGGCACAACCAGTTCTGGGCGACGGCCGAATGGCCCGGCTATGGGGTGGTCAACTCCACCCTGCAGTCCACCAAGTCGGCGGGGCCGCTCGCCGCGGCCTGGTCGGTCATCCACCTCCTCGGCGACATCGGGTATGCCGCCCTCGCCCGGCAGGCTCGCGAAGGCGCCCTCGCGCTCGCCCAGGAAGCGGACGGCATACCGGGGCTGCGGGTCTTGGTGCCTCCGGACTCGACGCTGCTCGCCGTCGGGACGGACGACACGTGCGACCCCTACACGGTGTGCGACGAACTGCTCGAGCGGGGCTGGTTCGCCCAGCCCCAGTTGCCGTTCCGTGGCGGCCCGGCCAGCCTACACCTGACCATTTCGGCGGCGACGACGCCCAAGATCCCGGAGTTCGTTGCAGCACTGCGGGATTCGGTGACTGCGGCGCAGTCGGCCGGCCCGGTCGGCGTCGATCCGGGCCTCGCCGGACTGCTGGGGAGCCTCGACCCGGCGACCTTCGACGACGCCATGCTCGGTGGGCTGCTTGCGGCGGCGGGTCTTGGCGGGGCCGCGGACGGCGGTCTGGCGCTGCCGCGACGGATGGCGCCGATCCACGCCTTGCTGGCTGCGTGCCCGCCTGCGCTGCGGTCCACCCTGCTGACTGCGGTGGTCGAGCGGCTCTAGAGTGACTCTCCAGTCCCCCTGGAGGCATTCGATGATCAACAACGACTATGAGCTGGACACGACTCGGCGTGATGCGCCCTTGCGCATCTCCGCCCGCGGTCGTGCCGTCCTGGCCAACCCGATGACCAACCGGGGGACCGCCTTCACGGTTCAGGAGCGGCGCTACCTCGGGCTGGTCGGACTCATGCCCAGCGAAGTGACCCCGATCGGCAATCAGGTGCGACGGGTCTACCAGCAATACCAATCGGCCCGGACCCCGTTCGCGAAGAACAACTACCTCGCCAGCGTGCGCGACCGCAACGAGGTGCTCTTCTATAGGTTGCTCGCCGACCACCTCGAGGAGATGCTGCCGATTATCTATACCCCGACCATCGGTGAGGTGATCGAGCGGTTCTCGGTCGAATACCACCGTCCCCGCGGGGTCTTCGTCTCCATCGACCGGCCCGAGGACATCGAGCAGTCGCTGCTCGACCATGGCCTGGGCCCGAACGACGTCGACCTCATCGTCGCCACCGACTCCGAGGGCATCCTCGGCATCGGCGACCAGGGCATTGGCGGCATCGAGATCGCCATCGGCAAGCTGTCGGTCTACACCGCGGCGGCCGGCATCCACCCGCGGCGGGTCATGCCGGTCGTCCTCGACGTCGGCACCGACAACCTCGGCCTGCTCAACAGCGACCTCTATCTCGGCGAGCGGCACGCGCGAGTCCGCGGGGAGCGTTACGACGCGTTCATCGACACCTTCGTCAAGACCGCCACCCGGCTGTTCCCCAATGCCATGCTGCACTGGGAGGACTTCGGGGCCGGCAACGCGCACCGCATCCTGGAGAAGTACCGGCATACCCACTGCACCTTCAACGACGACATCCAGGGGACGGCGGCGGTCGCCCTCGCGGCAGTGCTGGCCGGCGTCAGCGTCACCGGTATGCCGCTCGCGGACCACCGCATCGTCATCTTCGGCGGCGGGACGGCTGGCATCGGGATCGCCGATCTGCTCCGGGATGAGCTCGTCCGGGCGGGGGTGCCCCGCGAGCAGGCGGTCCGGCAGTTCTATGCCCTTGGCAGCAAGGGCCTGTTCGTCGACGACCTGCCGTTGCTGCGGGAGTTTCAGCGGCCCTATGCACGGCCTCGCGCCGAGGTGGACGCCTGGACCACCGTCGACGGGACGTCGCGCGGGATCAGCCTGGCCGACGTCGTCCGCAACGTCCGGCCGACCATCCTCATCGGGACATCGACCATGGGTGGCGCCTTCAGCAAGGCCATCGTCAAAGAGATGGCGGCCCACTGCGAGCAGCCGATCATCATGCCGCTGTCCAACCCGACCTCCCGTGCCGAAGCGACCCCCGCCGACCTCATCGAGTGGACCGACGGCCGCGCCCTCATCGCGACGGGTAGCCCCTTCGATCCGGTGGACCACCGCGAGGTCCGGCATTTCATCGCCCAGGCCAACAACGCCCTCATCTTCCCCGGACTGGGACTCGGGGTGGCCGCCTGCCAGGCGAGCAGGGTGACCGACGGGATGATTGCGGCGGCCGCCGAGGCACTGGCCGCACGGGTCAACACCTACCGGCCTGGCGCGGCCCTCTTGCCGGCGATGAGTGAGCTGCGCCCGGTGTCCTCCCACGTCGCGCTCGCCGTCGCGGCCGCCGCGGCGGAAGAGGGCGTGGCCCGACACCCGTTGACCGATCCGATCAACGAGATCTACACCCGGATGTGGCAGCCGCAGTATCCGGCTGTCGAGGTCATCTGACGGCTGTGAGACGACCCGGTGGCCCTCGCCGTGCGGTCGTCCCTCGTCGTTGTCATCCCCTCACGGGCGTTGTCGACGGCGATATTCCTTGACCACCCATCGGTGCCCGCCGATCGTCAGCGCGATGAGCAGGATGATGAGTGCTGGCTGCCCGGTGGTGAATCTCGCGGCCACGGACCCCGCAATGACCAGGAGCGCAACCACGAGGGACACAGGAAGGTAGATCCACGGGACAGTGAGATAGCCCAAGGCGCGGGTGCCCCAGGACGGTAGGTCAGGCTGCGGCACCGTGGTGCGTTCCGGCACGCGGATGTATGCCGCAGCCGGCAAGTGGGCATCGAGCTCCCGAACGGCACGAGCTCCGTTTCGCCAGAACGTCGGCTCCACGGTCAGCGCCCACCCGTCGCGATCGATGAGGTGTCGACCGCCGTGAGGAGCTGCCAGAACTGCGGCAACGGCGGCATACGGGATGGTGGGGGCGCCCTGTGCGGTGCCCACCTGACCCAGTTGTAGGGACGTATCCGAAACGACCAACCGATCAGGCCCTTGGGGATAGGCCCGTAAGCGGAAGCGGCGCGAGCGCTCCAGCTGCCGGGTCGGCATCTGAGCCATCGGGATGGTGGCCGGCCAGCTCACCTTCCCCTCGACTCCCACGAGCAAGGAATCGCGGAACATGGCGACATGGTCGGCGAGATCGGTCACGGTGACCGCCTCAACCTCGTCGATCCGTTCTTGCAGGGTCGAGGTCAACGGGCGGCCCTGGAGGCTCCCCAGGGCACTCCCCATGGCGAGTCCGAGGAGGTTATACGGATCGCGAATCGCTTGGAGATAGCCCGCGCGGACATGGTGGAGCAACTCCGCAAGCCCGTCGCCGCTGCTGAGGCGTGCCAGATCCTCCTCCACTTGTTCCACCACGGTCGGTCGCAGATGGGCCGCCAGATCGGATCCGACGAAGGCGACGGCGCGCTCGGCGTCCACCGGCTCGTATTCAGCCCACGGCGCATAGGCACCCCCAGCCTCTTCGCGGAGGGTTCGATGGAAGTGTTCCCGGAGGACCATCGGCACCAGCATGGCCGCTTCGGTGCGCGGGAGATTGCCCGACAGGGTGATGCCGGAACGGATGACGTAGCCGAGCGGGAGGGTTTGCGTGCACTCCTGGGCGGTGGGCAGGGGGTACCGCGCGCCGCCGGCCAGCGGCAAGGTCAGGCCGTCCGGCGGAGGCCCATCGAGAACCAGGGCCGCGTTACCTGCGGTGAACAGGCGCGTCGAGAGCGCACGCAGCCGCTCCGCGTCGACAGTGTTCAGGCCAAACTCGCCGTAGCCGGCCAGTCCTGGCCCTGCTGAGCCGTAGCGCCACACCAACGCCGTTCCGACCTCGCCGACTTGGCGGAGGTCCGCCTCGGCGCGCAGCACCCCGGCCTCGTGATCGACCCTGTCGAGGACCGGGTTGGCAAGCCAATCGGAGATGCCGGCGAGCGCGGCCACCACTTCAGGGACCGGACCGTGCAGATCGAAGCGGGTGCTCAGCAGACCCACAGATCCGTTGACGCGCAGGGTGGGGGATTGGCGATCGTGGAGAGCGAGGTGCTCCAGCAGATGGATCCACCCCCGCGAGGACAGGGTCTCATCGACCATTCCCGCCCGGAAGAACAGCGAGGCCGCCAACGTGTCCCGACCGGTCTCGACCCAGAAGGTCGGCACCGCGCCGATCATGGCCTGGCCAACGGTGGTCATCGAATTCCCCCAGCTCGCTATGGTGTCGGCGAAGCTACTCCACGGACAGCCGACCCGGAAAGGCCCTGATCGTCCGTGCTCGCTGGGTGGGAGGAGCCGGTGTCGCCAACGAGACCCGGACGCCAGCACGTCAACTCCGGATGCCGCGGAACGGCATACGGGACCATTGACGGGTTGCGCGGGGGGTCGCCGAGAGGGTGGACTTCGCCGTGGACACCACGCACGGAAGGCAACCCTCATGACCTTGTCGATCACGACCGGCGAGACCGATCTCCCCCTCCTGCACCAGACCATCTCAGCTAACCTCGACGCGACCGTCGCCCGCTTCCCGCAGCGCGAAGCCATGGTGGACTGCGCGGTCGGCAAGCGGTGGACGTATGCCGCGTTCGCCGCCGACGTCGACAAGCTCGCCCGCGGGTTCGCCGGGATCGGCGTCGTCAAGGGCGACCGGGTCGGCATCTGGGCGCCCAACTGCGGCGAGTGGACTCTCGTGCAGTATGCGACCGCCAAGATCGGCGCGATCTTGGTCAACATCAATCCGGCCTATCGGACGCACGAGCTGCAGTACGTGCTCAACCAGGCGGGGATCAAGGTTCTCGTCGCGGCACCGTCGTTCAAGACGAGCGACTATGCGGGAATGATCGAGGAGGTCCGTAGCGAAGTCCCGACCTTGGAGCGGGTCGTCCTGCTGGGGCGCGACTCCTGGGACGAGCTGTGGGCGGCGGCCGACACGGTGAGCCAACAGGAGGTGGACGCGATCGCGGCCGGGCTGCTGCCCGAGGACCCGATCAACATCCAATACACCTCGGGGACAACGGGGTTCCCCAAGGGTGCGACGCTCAGTCACGTCAACATCCTCAACAATGGCTTCCACGTCGGCGAGATCTGCCGTTACACGGAAGAGGACCGGATCTGCATCCCGGTGCCCTTCTACCACTGCTTCGGCATGGTCATGGGCAACCTCGCGGCCACCTCGCACGGGGCGTGCATGGTCATCCCGGCGCCCGGTTTCGACCCGGCGTTGACCCTCGCCGCCGTTCGCGACGAGAAGTGCACGAGCCTCTATGGCGTGCCGACGATGTTCGTGGCCGAGTGGGCGCTCATCGAGGACGGCTCCGCGCAGGAGAGCGACCTGGCGACGGTGCGGACCGGCATCATGGCCGGCGCTCCGTGTCCTGCTGAGCTGATGAAGAAGGTCATCGCGGCGGGAATCAACGAGATGACCATCTGTTATGGCATGACCGAGACCTCCCCGGTCTCGACCCAGACCCGCACCGACGACTCGTTCGACCGCAAGGTGGGCACGGTTGGTCGCTGTATGCCGCACCTGGAAATCGGCATCATCGACCCCAGCGACGGGTCGTTTGTCGAGCGGGGTCAGTCGGGCGAGTTCGTCACCAAGGGCTATTCGGTCATGCTCGGTTACTGGAACCAGCCCGACAAGACGGTTGAAGCGGTCGTCGACGGCTGGATGCACACCGGTGACTTGGCTGTCATGGACGAGGACGGCTATGTCCAGATCACTGGGCGGATCAAGGACATGGTCATCCGCGGTGGAGAGAACATCTATCCGCGGGAGATCGAGGAGTTCCTATACACCCACCCGGACATCCTCGACGCCCAAGTGATCGGCGTGCCCGACCCGAAGTACGGCGAGGAGCTGTGCGCCTGGGTCCGGATGAAGCCCGGAACGACCCCGGTGACGGCCGCCTCGATCCGCGAGTTCGCCACCGGCAAGTTGGCGCACTACAAGATCCCGCGGTATGTCGAGATCGTCGACGACTTCCCCATGACGGTCACCGGAAAGGTCCGAAAGGTCGAGATGCGCGAGCAGTCCGCCGCTCGCCTGGGCCTGCTCAACCACTGACCCCGGTGCGGCGGCATACGCTGCGGAAAGCCGACCGGCGGCAGACAGGTCGGGCGCTCAATCGCCGGCCCTGGCCCCGATTAAGCCCTCCCGTGCGACATTGCCGAACCAGACGGGTATGTTTCCGCGTGGGGTGCGCCCGGCGCGTCCCACTCCTGACAGCGAAGGTGGAACCATGAAACTGGCAACCGGCACGTGGGTCGTTTTGGCGCTGCTCGCTCTGCTCGCCGTCGCTCTCATCGCCGTGCTGCTGTGGTGTCTGCTGCGCCGACGCAACGGGAGCGAGGCGATGCGGGTCGACGAGCAGCGAGCCCGGACGGATCTCGCCTCGGCGGGCTGGGCAGCCCCGCACGCGACACCCACCCCACCCTCCCCGTATGCCGCGCCCTCCCCGTATGCCGCGCCCTCCCCGTATGCGGTCCCGTCACCCGAGCTTCCGCACGCCGCGGCCGACCCCTCAAGGTGGTCGGGTGCCGGTGCTGCAGCCGCGATGGGCGCGGGAGTGGCTGGTTCGGTGTTTGCCAGGCCGGAGGCGGTTGAGCCGGCGAGTGAGCCCGGGCAGGAGCTGGCCGCGGAGTCCGCCGCCAGCGCCGCTGCGATGGAAACGCAAGAAGAGGTCATCTCCGGTGTCGATCCGGTTCACGAGATCCTAACCCTCGAGTCCGATAGCGCTTCGCAGGGCGAGGAATCGTCGGACGCTCTCGATGATGTGTGGAGCCCTTCGGCCCCCGATGGTACGGCCGAGGATGTCGCTGCGACCGCAGCTGAGGGCTCGGAGGGTGTCCCGCTGGAGCAGACCGGCGAACTGGAGGTCCTCGAAGCTGCGCCGGGCGGGCAGGCTGCCGACGGAGCTGCAGCCGGCGGGGACTCTGTGCCCAGTGAGCCGGTCGAAGAAGATCTGTGGATGCCGTCTGAGGGGCCGGTCCGTCCTTCGCCCGCTGATGCCGCTGCGGCTGCCGCCCGGGCGCGGATCGAAGGTGACGGCGGTGCACCCGACTCCACCCCTGGCGTTGCTCAGCCGGACGTAGCGCTGGCGCAGTCCGGCGAGCTTTCCTCGGTGCCCGAGCCCGAGCCCGCAGTCGAGACCGACACCGAGCCCGAGCCCGAGACGGAAGCCGTTTTGGAGGGTGACGAGGCGGCCCTGGCGGGCTCGCCCGACACCGATGCTGCGGAGGCGGCATACGGCGAGGCCGAAGCGAAAGCAGCCGAATTATCCGCCACCGTGACCCCGCTCGGCGCGCCGGGAGCTGACCCTGTCTTCAACGCGGCCGACGACGTTTCCGCCGGATCTGCTGCCGAGAGCGGCGACGATGCGGCCGCCGTGCGTGAGGCCGACGAGGCTGCCTTAGCGGGGTCTCCTCACGCCGACGACGCGGAAGCCCGCTTTCAAGCCGCGCTTGACTCGATGACGGCCGAGCGTGACGCACTGGCCGCAGGTGGCCCTATCCAGGATTGGTCGGAGGCACCGCAACAACCGGTGGACGCCATCGCGCCGGACAGTGGTGCCGACCGGTCGTCCGTTGCGGGGACCGACCCCGGGGGCGCGTCGGCTGCCGAGGCTGACCTCGCCGCGCCGACAGAACACCCAACGTCAGCGCCGGAGAGCGCGGCCACGGCAGCCGCGTCGGCCCGGCGCCGGTGGGTGTCGGAATACGACGAGGTCGTCGATGGAGGGTATGGCTGGGGGTCGGCGGCTCCCGTCTGGGACGGTGCCATGCCGCTCGGGCACCCGGTTAAGGCTAACCGGCAGTGGATGAAGTTCCAGGAACCCGCAGATGGGTGGTACGAGCAGATGCAGGCTGACGTGTGGTTCGTCGACGCCGACACCGCTCGGCGGTTCGGCTTCACCAAGGACTGATTCGACCGGCCCGGCCCTAGGACCAGTCGCGCCGGTCGGTAATCGGTGCGGCGTCCTCGGGCAGCGCCTCCACCGCGGAGACGACACAGGAGAAGCGCAAGCCCGAACGGACGCGTTCGGTGACGTCAGCGACGACCGTCGCCGAATCGGCCCCAGGCCGGACGACGATCTCGCAGCCCAGCTCGTCGCGGTGGTCGACCCGGTCGATGACGAACCTCCACCGGTCGACATCTCTCATCCCGGCGAGCACTGCCGCGGCTTGCCGAGGGTGCAGGAACATGCCGCGAACCTTGACCGCAGCGCCGGAGCGCCCGAGCACCCCGACCAGTCGCGGGCTGCCGTCGGTGCCGAGCCGCCAGGCTGACAGGTCACCGGTCCCGAACCGCACCATCGGGTAGTCCGGGCGCAGCAACGTCACGACCACCTGGCCCTCGCCCTCGGTGATCGGCGCGCCGGTGTCGAGATCGCATACCTGCACCAAGACCCCGGGGGCCGGAAGCAGTCCGCCGCCCGGTTCGGTCTCATACGCGATAAGCCCCGTCTCGGCCGTGCCATAAGCCATGAGCACCGTCGGCACCCGCTCGCGCAATAGTGCCCGCAGCGAGTCGGGCAGCGGCTCAGCCGTGACCAGGGCGCGGTGCAGTCGCCAGCGCTCCCGGGGCAGTCCCAGTTCGTCGTAGCGGTCCAGGATCGCCTTGAGATAACTCGGCAGCCCCGTGTATGCCGTGACTCCCAGGTCCGACACGGCGCGCGCCTGCAGATCCTGGTTGCCGATCCCGCCGGGCAACACGCGTGCGCCCAGGGCCAGGGCGGCTTCCTCGAACATCGCGCCAGCGGGGGACAGGTGATAGCCGAAGCAGTTGAGGACCAAATCTTCGGCCCCCATCCCGGCTGCCTGCAACGACGGCCCCCACCGCCACGGGTCGGCACCGTCGAGTTGGGGTTCGTAGATCGGTCCGGGCGACTGGAACACCCGGCGGACGTGAGCCGCAGTGGACAGGGCGCCGCCGAACGGCGGATCTGCCTGCTGCAAGGCCAGGACGTCATCCTTGGAGAGGATCGGCAGGGTTGCCAGCCCCTCTCGCAGGCTGTCATCGGTGTTCAGCCCGTTGGCGGCCAACCGTTCGGCCAAAGAGGGCACGAGAGCCCGGCCCCGAGCGACGGCCGCGGCCACCCGATCAGCCAGCCCCGCGGCATACCCCTTGACGGCAGCGTCCAGCGACCCAGTCATGCGAAGCGCGTCCTTTCCGGTGGTGCGAGCGAGCCAGCGATCAAAGCCAGCGTTTGCGGCGCTTGTAGTGCTTCACGTCGCGGAAGCTCTTGCGGCTGCCCGAGTCGCCCAGGCCGAGGTAGAACTCCTTGACGTCCGGGTTCTCGCGCAGCTCCTGAGCCGAGCCTTCGAGCACGATCCGACCCTGCTCCATGATGTAACCGTGGTCGGCGACCTCAAGGGCGCGGCGGGCATTCTGCTCGATGACCAGGACGGTCAACCCGAGCTCCTCGTTGATCCGCTTGATGAACGCGAAGATGTCTTTGACCAGCAGCGGAGCCAGGCCGAGAGACGGCTCGTCGAGCATGAGTAGCCGGGGCTTAGCCATCAGGGCCCGCCCGATCGCAAGCATCTGCTGCTCGCCGCCGGACAGGTAGCCAGCGACCCGCGCCGTCATGTCGCCGAGCTTGGGGAGCAGGTGATAGACCTGCTCGAGGTCGCCGGGCTCGCCGCCACCTCGGAAGTAGGCGCCCGCGCGGAGGTTCTCTTCGACGGTGAGGTGCTCGAAGACGTGCCGGCCTTCCATGCACAATGCCAGGCCCAGCTTGACGCGGGCCGCGGCATCGAGATGGGTGATGTTCTGCCCGTCGAAGATGATCGATCCGTCGGTGACCTCACCGTGCTCGGTGGGCAGCAGTCCCGAGATCGCCTTGAGGGTCGTCGACTTGCCGGCGCCGTTGGACCCCAGCAGCGCGACGATCTTGCCTTGGGGGACCGACAGCGACTGCCCGCGCAACACGAGAATGACGTCGTCGTAGATGACCTCGATGTTGTTGAGCGTCAACAGGTCAGCGGTCGCCATAGCCGTCGCGGTGGCGGTCCCCGCCCCGGCCGACGGTGCGGCCGAGGGCGAGGCCCCCGCTGCGGGGGTGGCCGGCGAACCGGCCACCCCCGACGCGTCCTGGGTCCCGGTCACGGGACCTGGTTCGCCGCGATCTCGACGAGCTTGCCGGCCTTGACCTGGTAGACGCCAGAACCGGTCGAGCCACGGTGCGAGTCGGCGGTGAACTTCACCTTGCCGGTCCCGACGACGCCGCCGGTGTCGATGGCGTCCATCGACTCCAGGGCCGCCTTGATCGACTCACCGGTGAGCTTGCCTCCGCCAGCGAGGGCCTTCTCGATGCCCTTGGCCATGGCGTCCATGGTGTACCAGCCCTGGGCGTAGTGCAGGCCTTTGGCCTCGAGCGAAGAGCCCTTGGCCTTGAGGTACTCGTCGATGGCCTTGTGCCCTTCCTTGGCCGCGGTGCCGGGAGCGAACGGCTGGATCATGATGTGACCCTCGGCGTTCTCGGCGCCCGCGGTCTTGATCATCAGTTCGTCAGCACACCAGTTGAGGCAGACGATCTTCATGTTGAGGTTGCCAGCCTTGATGTCCTTGGCGACCTGAGCAGCCGGTGAGGACACGTTCTGGATCACGATGTACTTGGCCCCTTGTGCCTGCGCCTGCGAGAGCAAACCGACGAAGTTCGGGGTCTTGGGCATCGGGTAGGCCTTGTAGCCCAATCCAAGGTTCTTCTCAGCGATCCACTTCTGGCCGTCGGCGACCGGAGCGGTACCGAACGGGCTGTCGTTGTGGAAGACGGCAACCTCGGCCTTGCCGCCAGAGTCCTTAGCAATCCAGTTGAGGGCGACCCGCATCTGGTCGGAGTAGGTCGGAGCGACGACGAAGTTGTAGGGCGACTGCTTCGGGTCGGTGAGCACCTCGGCGTAGGAGGCGGACATGAACGGGAGCTTGTCGGAGGCGACCTTGGTGCGCAGCGCCTCGGAGTCGCCCGTGCCCCAGCCCTGGATGGCCACAGCGCCGTCGGTGACGTACTTCTTGTAGAGCTCCTCGGCCTTGGGGACCGCATAGGCGTAGTCGTTGGACATGCCTTCGATCTTGCGGCCCTTGATCCCGCCCTTGCTGTTGATCCAGTCGATGTAGGCCAGCATGCCCTCGTTGTAGGGCTTGCCGACGTCGCCGGTGGCGCCGGTGAGGTCGGCGATGATGCCAATCTTGATCGGTCCGGTGTCCGCCGCTGAGCCGCCGCCGCCCCCGCCGCAGGCGGCGAGGCCGAGGAGCACGGACGCTGATGCAGCGAGCAGGGCCCGCCTGGGGATGTGCTTCATAGGTGTGACTCCATTTTCTGCGGTGTGCCGGTGGACCCGGCGGGTGTTCTCGGTTGCGGTTCGGGGGTGCGGAGGTGCGGGGTCCCCGTATGCCGCGTGACGGCATACGGGATGGCGCTAGTAGCGGAAGGGCCAGAACCGGACGTAGTCCTTGATCCGGGTCCAAATCCGGTCCAGCCCTCGAGGCTCGATGAGGAGGAACGTGATGATGGCGATACCGAAGATGGCGTTCTTGATCGCCGGGAGCTGGTCGTTGAGGAACGGAATCGAGTTGCCGGCCGCCTGACCGACCTCGGTGAGCAGAGCTGGCAACAGCATCATGAAGATCGCGCCGTAGACAGAACCGGCGATGCTGCCCAGGCCCCCGACGATGATCATCGCGAGATAGAGGACCGAGACGTCCAGGGTGAACCGCTCCCAGGTGACCGTCTCGGTGTAGTAGGCGGACAGGGCGCCGGACAGGCCGACGAAGCCGCTGGACAGGGCGAAGGCGGTGACCTTGGCCCGGGTGATGTTGACGCCGATGGCTTCGGCGGCGATGTCCTGGTCGCGGACCGCCATGAACGAACGGCCGAGGGAGGTCCTAAACACGTTGCGGGCCATGAGGACGGCCAGGAAGGTGATCGGAAGCAGGATCCAATACCACTGGATCTCGAAGGTCTCCCGCTCGATGAACGGCAGGCGGGGCACCTCGATGTAGCCCTTGCCCTCGGTAAGGAAGCCCCACCGCCGCACGATGAACATGATGATCTCTTGGCTGGCCAGAGTGGCGATTGCAAGGTAGAGGCCCTTGAGTCGCAGCGCCGGCAAACCGAACAGCGCGCCGATGAGGGCGGTCATGAGGACGGCGATGATGATCGCTACGGGGACGGGGAGGCCAGCCCGGGTCGACAAGATCGCGGACGTGTAGGCCCCGACGGCGAGGAAGCCGCCCTGGCCGAGCGAGATCTGGCCGGTGAAGCCCACGAGGATGTTGAGGCCGACCGCACCGACGACGGCGATGAGGATCGAGTTGGCGATCCCCAGCCAGTAGGTGTTGAGCAGGTAGGGGACCAGCAGGAGTAGGACGATCACCAGGCCGAGGCGGAACCATTCGGCCTTGGTATGCCGCAGACGCAGCTCCGCGCGGTAGGTGCGGTGGTGGATTCCGGTTGCGGTAGCCATGGGTCAGACCCTCTCGATCCGGGTCTCGCCGAAGATGCCGTAAGGACGCACGAGCAGGATGGCGACGAGGACGACGTAGGGGATGACCTCCGCGAGGCCCGGATCGGCATACCCGGAGACGTATTGCTTGAGCAGGCCGATGGTGAGGCCGCCGACGATGGTGCCTGGCACCGAGTCCAGGCCACCGAGGATGACGACGGGGAACACGATGAGGCCGAAGGCGGCGATGTTCTGTTCAACGGCGGAGAGATCGGCCAGGAGCACACCGGCGATGAGGGCGCTCACGGCGGCCAGGGCCCAGGCCATGGCGAATATCTGCCGGACCGAGATGCCCATGGTGAGGGCCGCCTGCTGGTCATCGGCGACCGCGCGCATCGCGATGCCGTGTCGGGAGCGGCGGAAGAAGACCGTGAAGGCCGCCAGCACCACACCGGCAATGACGATGACGAGGATCCGGTTGACGGGCATCGTCGCGCCGAGGAACTCGACGCTCCCGGTCGGGAGGATCTTGGGCTGCTCGCGGACCGACGTGCCGAAGAACATCTGGACGAGGGCCTTGAGGACCGAGGAGAGCCCGATCGTCACCATGATGACGCTGATGGCGTTTTCGCCGACCAAGGGGCGAAGGACGAACCGCTCGACCAGGACGCCGAGGATGATGGCGCCCAGCACTCCGATGACGCTGGCGAGGATCCATGGCAGGCCGAAGATGACGAAGGCCGTATAGAACATGTAGGCGCCGACGAGGAGGAACTCGCCCTGGGCGAAGTTGATGACTCGGGTCGCCTTATAGATGAGGACGAAGCCGAGGGCCGCCAACGCGAGGATCGCGCCGTCGGCCAAGCCATAGACGGTCAGGAGGAGGAAGTTGCTCATCGGCGGCCACTCCACACGGGGCGTCGTCCGCGGCCTTCGGGCACGCGGTAGGTGGTCAGGTCGTAGATGCGCAGGTCGATCGTGCGGTCGACCTTGGTGCCGTCCTGGTAGGTGACTGTCGTCGTGATGCCGATCCGGTCGTCCCCGCGATTGAGGGCGTCGATGATCAGGCCGTAACGATCTTGGATGACGTTGCGACGGACCTTGCGGGTGCGGGTGATCTCGTCGTCGTCCGGGTCGAACTGCTTGTGCAGCAACACGAACCGCTGAACCCGGATGCTTTCGGGCAAGTCCTCGTTGGCTCGGTGGACTTCCTCGGCGACCAAGTCCTGGACTTCGGTCTTGGCGGCCAGGTCGGTATAGGTCGTGTAGGAGAGGCGCTCGTGTTCGGCCCAGGACCCGGTGGTCATCGGGTCGATGGTGATGATCGCCGTCATACCGTGGTCGGCGGAGAAGGTGACGGCCTCTTCGACGTAGGGCGAGAACTTGAGCTTGTTCTCGATGAACGCCGAGGAGAAGCGGGTGCCGTCGGCCGTGGTGAGGACGTCTTTCTGCCGGTCGATGACGACCAGATGGCCCTTGTCGTCGAGGTAGCCGGCATCGCCGGTGTGCAGCCATCCCTCGGAGTCGACCGCTTCGGCCGTTGCTGCCGGGTTGCGGTGGTAGCCCTTGAAGACCGATGCGGAGCGCAGCAGGATCTCGCCGTTGTCGGCGATCGTGATCTCGGTGCCCGCGATTGGTGTGCCGACCGTGTTGAAGGCGATGTCGTCGTCTCGGTGGACGACGGCGATGCCGCAGATCTCGGTCTGGCCATAGATCTGCTTGAGGTTGACCCCGATGGCATGGAAGAAGCGGAAGACGTCGGGCCCGAGCGGGGCTCCTCCGGTGTAGGCGTGCTGGTTGCGGGCCAATCCGAGCTGATCACGGACGGGGCGCAGGGCGACCTGGTCGGCGAGCCAGTAAAGGGGGGTGAGCGCGCCGGCGCCCTGTCCCTTGACCCGCTGCCCGGCGACCTTGTCGCCGATGTCGTAACCCCAGCCGAACACCTTGCGCTTGAGCCAGCCAGCTTCGTCGATGCGGACTTGGACCTCGGAGAGCATGCCTTCCCAGATCCGGGGCGGGGAGAACATGACGTCGGGGCCGATCTCGCGCATGTCTGACTTCTGGGTCGCCGAGTCCTCCGGGAAGGACAGGGTCAGCCCGCGGGAGAGCCCGCAGGCGACCGCGAGCATCTGCTCGCCGATCCACGCAAAGGGCAGGAACGAGACGTAGCGGTCCTTGCTGTCGATGGGGTCGATCGCGGTGAGGTGGTCGGCCATGGCCAGCAGGTTGTTGTGGGACAACTCGGCCAGCTTCGGTCGGCTCGTCGTGCCTGAGGTCGTGCAGATGACCGCGATGTCCTCGGTCGTGCCGCGGGCGACGTGCTCGTCGAGCCACCCCGGGTGGGCAGCTCCCCACTCGCGCCCCATCGCCTCGACGGCAGTGAAGTCGCGCAGGCTGGCGTCGGTGTATTGCTCCAGGCCGTGCGGGTCGTAGAAGACGACCGTCTCGACCAGCAGGGGAGGCATGTCGGCGAAGGCGGCCGATGCCGCCGCGGTCGGGTCGGCAGCCGCGGCATCGGCGTCGGCGCGCAGTTTGAGCAGCTTGTCGACCTGCTCCTGGTCCTCGGCGACAACGACCTTGACCCGGGCCAGAGTGAGGATGTGCAGCAACTCCTCACCGATGCTCGTCGGATAGATGCCGACGACGGCGGCGCCGATGCTCTGGGCGGCCAGTTCGGCGATGAGCCACTCCGGCCGATTGTCCCCGAGCACCGCGACGATGTCACCGCGCTCGACGCCCAGGGCCGCCAAGCCGTGCGCGAAGTCCTGGACGCGGGCGGCATACGTGCTCCACGTCATCGGCTGCCAGATGCCGTAACGCTTCTCCTGCAACGCCGTCTGGTCAGGGTGTTTGGCCGCCAGCCCACGCAGCAGTCGCGGGAAGGTCGCGTCGTTCGTCTCGGCTGCCATCAGTGCTCCTCTGCGCCGAGGTAGGCCTCGATAACTGCCGGGTTGGCCTTGACCTCGTCAGGAGTCCCGTCAGCGATGAGGCGTCCGAAGTCGAGCACGGACACGCGGTCGGAGATGTCCATGACGACGGCCATGTCGTGCTCGATGAGGATGACGGTCACGCCCGCTAGCTCGTGGACGTCCAGGACGTAGCGGGCCATGTCCTCCTTCTCCTCGGAGTTCATGCCAGCCATCGGCTCGTCGAGCAAGAGCAACGCGGGCTGCAGCACCAGAGCCCGACCGAGCTCGACCCGCTTCTGGATGCCGTAGGCCAAGGACCCGACCGGCTTGTGCCGGAACGGCTGCAGCGACAACAGATCGATGACTTCTTCGACGATGCCGCGGTGCGCCAGCTCTTGGTTGCGCGCCGGGCCGAACCACAACAGCGACTGCAGCACCCCATGCTTCATATGGGTATGCCGCCCCAGCATGAGGTTCTCCAGCACGGTGAGGTGCGAGAACAACTCGATGTTCTGGAAGGACCGGGCCACCCCGAGCCGGGCGATCTTGTGCGGGGGCAACTGGGTCAAGGTGTGGGTCACCGCTCCGTCGCCGGTGTGCAGGACGGCCTTGCCCTTCTGCGGGTGATACAGCCCGCTCACGCAGTTGAGCAGGCTGGACTTGCCAGCACCGTTGGGTCCGATAACGGCGTGGATGTGGCCCTGGGTGACGGTGAACCCGACGTCGTGCAAGGCCACCACACCGCCGAACCGCAACTCGATGTTGGAGATCTCCAGGATGGGACGACCCACGGGGACCGTGGAGGAGTTGAGCGAATGCACATAGGCTCGGCCCAGCACTGCGACCTCCTTGTCGACGACGACGGGGTGGTGTGACGGAGACTACATTTCCACTATCTGGAAACGCAATGCTCCTTGTGGAAATCGTTACCTGCTCCTACAGTCGACCTTCACCCGCTGGCCGCACGGCTTGGGAAGGAGCCGACACGGTGCCGCCCCTCAGCGATGCCCTTCAGGAAGCGCCCGGTTCGCTTGGCACCGTGCGCAATGCCGTGGTGCTGCTCCAACTGCTCGCGGAGGGACCGGCATACCAGCACCTCACCGACCTCGCGGACCGCTCCGGACTGTCGCTGCCGACCGTGCACCGGCTGCTGCGGAGCCTCGTCCTCGCCGAGCTCGTCGAGCAGGACCCACGTTCCTCAAGATATGGGCTTGGCCCCGAGCTGACCCGTCTTTCGCACCGCTTCTTGTCCCGCCTTCCCGTTCTGGGAGCGCTGTCGCCCTATCTGAGCCAGGTCCGTGACGCGGTCGGGGGCACCGTCCGGGTCGACGTCATCGTGCGCACCACCGTCGTGTCCATCGACCGCATCGACGGCCCGGCTGCGGGCGGCGGCCTCTACCGCGACCCACACGGCACGCGCCCGGCGCTCACCACCGTGTCTGGGCGGCTGCTCATCTCCCGCTCCGACGACGAGCGTTGGAAGCTGGCGCTCGCCGAGGCCGACGAACCCACCCGGGCGCTCGCCGAGCAGGAACGCGACGTCTGGGCGCGCAGTCCCTGGCTCAAGGGCGTCGGTCCGTTCCCCGGTTCACCGATCGAGGTCGGCGTCCCGGTCGTCAACGCAGCCGGTATGCCGCTCGCAGCCCTGGTCGCCGACTTCGGCATCGGCGGCCCTTCGGCGACTCAGCTTGAGACAGCTGTTGCCCATCTCAGCCGAGCCGTCGACGCGGCGGTCCGGACCCTCGGCCATGGCTGAGGGAGGCCCGATGGGGCACGGCATACCGGAGATTGGGCGGCGAGCCACTGCACCACCGGACGAGCGCGCGTGGGCGCCGGTGGTCGCGGCGCTCCCGTGGAGCCAGCCACCCGACCGATTGTGGGAGGACGGCGCGCGCCAAGGAACGTGGTTTCCCGGCGGGCGGATCAATGCCGCGACCGCCTGCGTCAGTGACCACGCCGAGCGCACGCCGGAGCACGTCGCGGTGATCTGGGAGGGCGAGCCCGGTGATCGGCGGACCCTGACCTATGCCGCCCTCGACGCCGAAGTGGTGGCCCTCGCTCGGGCGCTGCGTGGCCTCGGGCTGGGCGTCGGCGATGTGGTCGCGCTGCATCTGGGTTGGATCCCGGAGACCGTCGTGGCCATGTTCGCGTGCGCTCGGATTGGGGCCGTCTTTGCCGTGGTGCCGACGCCGCTGCCTCCCGAGGCGCTGGCCGACCGCTTGCGGGCCCTCGGAGCGCGACTGTTGTTCACCCAGGACGGGGCCTGGCGCCGAGGGACGGTGTTGCCCCTCAAAGCCCGAGCCGACGAAGCGCTGTCGGCGCTCGGCGGCATCGAGCATACGATCGTCGTGCGGCGGACCGGGATCGACGTCGGTTGGTATGAAGGTGATCGGTGGTATCACGATCTGCTGGTCGGCGCTCGACCGGGCCTGCGCCGCTCAGCGACGGAGGTCGACGTCGCGGCAGACCTGCCAGCCGACCACCCACTCCAACTGGTTAGCCTGGCCAACCGGCGTGGCCGGCCCTTGGCGGTCGCCTTGGGGACGGCGCGCTCGCTGGCCCTAGCCCTCACGCTGCATCGGGCCGGGATTGCCGACGGGTCGGTGCTCTGGTGTGCCGGCGAGAACTCTTGGCTCGGCACCCAGGTCCATGGCATCTACGGGCCATTGGTGGCCGGCGAGACCGCAGTGCTCTACGAGGGCACCGTTGACGTCCCGACGCACGCCCGCGCGTGGGAGCTGCTGCGGCGGTATGCCGTGACCACCTTGGTGACGACGCCGTCGGTCCTTCGCGCGTTGCGTTCGTGGTCGTACGAGCTGGTCATCGGCGACGACCCAATCAGCCCGTTGCCTGAGCTGCGTCGGGTGGTGGCTTTCGGGGAACCGATGGACCCCGAGGTCCGGGACTGGGCCGCGACCGGCTTGGCCGGGCGTCCGGTGTCTGTCGCGGACGGCTGGGGTCAGGTCGAGCTCGGCGGAATCGTGTTGTTGGACAACCCGATCGACGCTTCGCAGATGCCGGACCTCGGCGACATCCTCGTGGACCGCGCCGGGGCTCACGCACCCGACGGGGCTCCCGGCGAATTGGTCCTCACTCGACCGTGGGCCGGCACGCTCGTCGACGTCATCGGTCCTCGGGAGACCCTGGACGGCGCGCACTGGGCGCGGTTACCCGGGTCTTACACGACCGGGGACGTCGCCCGGGTCGAGCCCGGTGGCGGGTTGGAGTTCCTCGGCCGCACCGATGAGGTGACCTCGGTGTCCGGTCAGTTGGTCTCCCTCGGTGAGGTCCGCGATGTCCTGTTAGAGCATCCGTTCGTCGCGGCCGCAGACGTCGTCGAACGGCGCGATCAGCTCAGAGGACGCGTCATCGCGGCGGCTGTGGTCCTCACTGCTGATGGGGTGGCCGCCGACCCGACGCTCGTCGCCCGGGATCTGGGTCGGAGCGTGCGGGAGTCGCTCGGTGGCTTGGCCCGTCCTCGGGTGCTGCTGCTTGTCGACCGGTTCGGCGATGAGTTGCGGGGGGTCGAGCGGCGGCGGGCGCTGGCCGGCATACCGGTGCCGGAAGGTCCGGAGCCGCGCAGGGTGACCTGGGCGCAGGTGTTGGCGGCTGCCGAGAACCTCGTCTGACCACACGGGTCGACCGGGGCAGCTGGTGGTGGTCAGTTCGAGTCGTAGACCGACAAGGGGTCGGTGTCGACGAGATGATCCTCGATCTGCATGATGATGATGATGAGAGCCCACGCGGCTACGAGGGTGGCGAACTGCTGGACGCCCGTCGAGATCGTCGCCCAGAGGAGGTACTTCTCGTCGAACTCCGGCTTGGCGAAGACAGTCATGGCCACCGTGGACCCCGACCCGGCGAACAGGAAGGCCGGCCACCACACATAGAAGACCTGTGGAAAGGGAAGCCGGCCACCCAACCGCGGCGCGTCCGGGCGGGAGGCATGCCAGAGGTCCTTGACGGTCAGGGCCGGCCACCAGAGGCTGAAGATCGGGATGAACCAGCAGATGATCGCCATCGCCGTCGAGCGACGCAGGACCCGCGGGTCGACCCGAGTGTCGGTGTAGCGCACGCCCAACCAGATGAGGAACAGCAGCCCCGTGATCACCCGGAGCCCCAGGTCTGCCCAGGTGGCCAGGGTCGAGAGCAGGAGCAGGTTGTCGATCTCGCGTTGGGACGCATCGGTCGGCTGGAGCCGCCACACCGACAGGGCGTTGAAGACCACGATCGTGTAGAGGAAGAGCGCGGCGGCCAGCAGAATGCTCAGGCCCAGCGAACCTTGAACCACCCAACCCAAGGCCCGGGATCCCTGCCGCCCGCCGGAGCCAGCGGCCCGGCGCGCCTGCTCGGAGGCCTCGGGAACACCGGCCAGCGGACGGGTCTGGTCGGTCCAATGGACGCCGTCCCAGCAGCGCTCAAGGTCGGCGCGTGCCGGGTCGACGCGCCACCCGGGCGGAGCGCCGACGGGAAAGGTCGCCGTCGGGTCGTAGGGCGCGGTCGACATGCCGCTCAGTCTCCCCGCGGCGGCCGACACGGATCGAGGCTTCTTGGCGAAATCCACCCGTTCGGACGACCCACTAACCTCCGAGGTATGCCGCCCGCGCCCCTGCCGCTCGGAACGCTCACCTGGCGTCCGCTGGCCGATGCTCTGGACCTAGTCGCTGCGCCGGTCGCTGCCGCGGCTGGCTTGGTTCCCCATGCCCTAGTTGCGCCCATCGACGCGACGTTGGCGGACACGGCGACGTTCTGCGCGGCATACGAGGTGCCTGCGGAGGCGTCCGCAAACTGTGTCGTCGTCGAAGGGCGGCGAGCCGAGCGGGTCGTTCGGGCCGCGGTGATGGTGCTGGCCGTCGATCGAGCCGACGTCAACAAGGCGGTCCGCAAGCATTTGGACGTGCGCAAGCTGTCGTTTATGGGTTCCGAAGCGGCGCAGGAGCTCACCGGGATGCTCCAGGGTGGGATCACGCCGGTCGGGCTGCCGCGCGATTGGGTGATCCTCGTCGATACGGCGGTGGTGTCGGCCGGTCCGGTCGTCATCGGCGGCGGGGTCAGAGGAGCGAAGCTGCTCGTTGACGGGGCCGACCTCGCCGCGCTGCCTGGCGCGCAAGTGTTGGATCTCGCTGTTCCTCGGTGACGTCGCGGCGGTGGGCGCGCGGCATACCGGCCTCGCGTTGGCGCGCCAAAGCGACCGCACCGACGCCACTACCCTTGTGGGATGCCCTCCCCGCACGACACGCTCACGCCCGCGCTCTCGGCCGCCATCGCGGCCGCGTTCGGCGCCGAGCACCGCAACGCCGACCCGGTGTTGCGCCCCAGTCAGTTCGCCGACCTGCAAGCCAATTTCGCTCTGCCGCTTGCCAAACGCCTCGGTATGCCGCCGCGCGAGATCGCGTCGCGCGTGCTGGCGCAGGTCGACCTGGCGGGAGTGTGCAGCGCGGTCGAGGTGAGCGGCCCGGGGTTCGTCAACCTCACCCTGGCCGACTCGTGGATCTCCGCGGCGGCGCAGGCGGTCGCTGACGACCCACGGCTCGGGGTGGCGACCGAGCCAGAGCGGGTGGTCGTCCTGGACTACTCGGCGCCGAATGTCGCCAAGGAGATGCACGTCGGGCACCTGCGCACCACGGTGGTGGGAGACGCGCTCGCCCGGACGTTGGAGCACTTGGGGCACAACGTTATTCGACAGAATCACGTGGGCGATTGGGGCGCCAACTTCGGCATGCTCGTCGAGCACCTGTTGGCGGTGGGCGAGGGCTCGGACGCCGCTCGATTGGTCGAGACCGACCCCAACGCGTTTTACCAAGCTGCGCGAGACGCGTCCGAGTCGGACCTCGAGGTGATGGCGCGGGCGCGGGCCCGGGCGCTGGCCCTGCAGGAGCGCGACCCTGAGACGGTGCGGTTGTGGACCTATCTCGTGGAGCTGGCCAAGCACTACTTCAACGGCATCTATACGGCGCTGGACATCACGCTCACTGACGCCGACCTCGCCGGCGAGTCGACCTACAACGACGCTCTGCCGGGGGTGTGTGCCGAGCTCGAGGCGAAGGGCATCGCGACGGTGTCTGACGGGGCGTTGTGTGTCTTTCTGCCCGAGTTCACCGGCCGCGAAGGCAAGCCGGTGCCGCTCATCGTCCGCAAGTCGGATGGTGGATATGGTTACGCCACAACGGATTTGGCGACGATTAAGCACCGGGTCGAAGACCTGGGGGCCGACCGGGTGCTCTACGTCGTCGGGGCGCCGCAGTCGCTGCACTTCCAGATGATCTTTGCGACGGCTCGGTTGGCCGGCTGGCTACCCGACGACGTCCAGGTCGTCCACGTCCAGATCGGCAACGTCCTGGGCGAGGACCGCAAGATCCTGCGCACCCGGGAGGGGAAGGCCCTGCGCCTCGGCGCGCTCGTCGACGAGGCGGTCGACGCGGCTCGGGGGGTGCTCGATGAGGCGCGGCCGGACCTCGACCCGGCCACACGGCATACCCTTGCGCGCCAGATCGGCGTCGGGGCGATCAAGTACGCGGATCTGTCCGTCGCGCACGACTCGGAGTACGTCTTCGATCTCGCACGGATGGTGTCACTCACGGGCAACACCGGTCCCTATCTGCAGTATGCCGCCGCCCGGGTCCGCTCGATCTTCCGGTCAGCGGGCGTGGAGATCGGTGTCGGTGCGGGAGATGAGGCGCGCCGGATCGTCGTCGGTGACCCGGCCGAGCGGGCGTTGGCGCTTGCGTTGCTGGAGTTCGGCTCGGTCGTGCGCGGGGTGGGGTCGGAGTTGGAGCCGCATCGGCTGTGCAGCTACCTGTTCGACCTGGCCCAGACCTTCTCAGCGTTCTATGAGTCGTGTCCGGTGCTCAAGTCGGTCGACGCCCAGACCCGCGAGTCACGGCTGGGCTTGTGCGCGACGACGTTCCGGGTGATGGAGCAGGGCCTGGCGCTCCTCGGGATAGCTACTCCAGACCAGATGTGACCCTTCCTGACCCCCTTTCCCCCGCCGACCTCCTTTCCCCCCGCCGAGATTGACCTTGGCTGCAGGACACGCCGAGCCGGAGGGCCGCAACGTCAATCTCGGCGAGGGACGGGTGGGCGGGCGGTCAGCCTGCGCCGAGCGTGACCTCGACCGGTGCGGGTGCCCGACCGGCGGCCACGGTGAGCAGGAGAACGCAGTCGGTGAGGGCGTCCACGCCGTGTCGCTCGGGTGGGACGGCGGCATACCCGCCGGGTTCGAGGATCCACTCGCGATCGGCCGCCCAGAGGCGCGCGCGGCCCGATAGGCATTGCAGGGTGGCTGCGGGCGGGGCGTTGTGCTCGGCGAGCGCGCCGCCTTCGCGGAGCGCGATGAGGACCGCGCGCAGGACTGGCGAGGTAAACACGGTGCTGGCCGCGCGGCCCGTTGCGGACTCCCGCGCGGTCGCCAGGAGTTCGTCGCCGGCGCCGGTCAGTTGGGTCACGGGTTCCATGACCCCCACGGTATGCCGCCCCGCCGTCCCTTTCCGCTGCTCGGCTGAAGTTGCCGAGTGACCGTCCGCCTGGATGAGGTTCGTCACGCCTGAATGAGGGTGCAGCCTCATCCAGGCGCCACCACCCTCATCCAAGCGGGGCAAAGGCCGGGCCGAGCGACAGTTGGGCCGAGCGATAGGTGGGAATGGGCACCCAGGCGGTGGCGTTCCGCATACAGTTGAAATCGAAACTATCGCGAGGAGAAGGCGAGCATGCCCGCTGTCACCGTCCCGGACCTCACCGTGCTGCCCGCGCTGGCGGCTGCGGCCCCGAGCGCGCGGGTGCGGCCGCTCGTGAGCCGAACCCGGGCGCCGCATGGGCTTGAGGGTGAGGGCTTCCCGGTCAAGCGGGCCTTCGCGGGGGTGGACCTGCGGCTGCTCGACCCGTTCATCATGATGGACGAGATGGGCGAGGTTGACTATGCGCCGGGGGAGCCCAGGGGCACAACCTGGCACCCACACCGCGGCTTCGAAACCGTGACCTACATCATCGATGGGACGTTCGTGCACGCCGACTCCTACGGCGGAGGCGGCACGATCACCAACGGCGCGACCCAGTGGATGACCGCCGGCTCAGGGATCCTGCACATCGAAGCCCCGCCGGAGGAACTGGTCACCACTGGGGGGCTGTTCCACGGGCTCCAGCTCTGGGTCAACCTGCCGCGCCGGGACAAACTCGCGATGCCGCGTTATCAGGACCTGCGGCCGGGCGACGTGGCGCTGGTGCGTTCGCCGGACGGCGGGGCGCTCGTCAGGATCATCGCGGGGGACGTCGGCGGACATCGTGGGCCGGGTGCCACGCACACGCCAATCACCATGCTGCACGCGACGCTCGCGCCCGGTGCCCGGCTCGACCTGCCATGGCGGACAGACTTCAACGCCCTGGTGTATGTCCTGAGTGGTGCGGGACGCGTGGGTGCGCACGGGTCGCCGCTGTCGACCGGGCAGCTCGCCGTGCTGGGTGAGGGGGACACCGTCACCGTGAGCGCCGACCTCCGTCAGGAGACCCGGTATGCCGCGGGCCTGGAGGTCGTCGTCCTCGGCGGGGCGCCGATCCGTGAGCCGATCGCCTGGGCCGGGCCGTTCGTCATGAACACCCGCGCTGAGCTCGTTGAGGCGTTCGAGGACTATCAGGCCGGTCGGCTCGGCCAGCCACTGCCGCACGCGTAGCGGTCGCGGCGCTGGTCGTGACTGTCAGCGCAGGAGGGGGAGGGGGCGGCATACCGAAGGCGCTTGGGCGAGCCGGCTGGGAGTGATGTGAGACCTGCCACTGACCTAGGTCCCTTGGCCGTCTCCCTAGCCACCCCCTAGGTTTATGGCCATAGCCGGGTCGACCCGCTATGCCGTAGTGCGCTCGCGCTGCGGGGACACACGCCGACGCAGGGAGAACACGTGCTCATCGGTGTCCCTCGGGAGTCGCGACCGGGTGAGACCCGGGTCGCCGCCACCCCGAAGACTGTCGAACAGTTGCTCAAACTCGGCTACCAGGTCGCCGTCGAAGCGGGAGCAGGTGCCGCCGCCAGTTTTGACGATGCCGCGTATGCCGCCGCCGGTGCCACCGTCGCGCCCGCCGCGACAGTGTGGGGCGCCGACATCGTCACCAAGATCAACGCCCCTTCCGACGAGGAGATCGCGCTGCTGCGCAAGGGCACGATCCTGGTCAGCCTGGCCCAGCCGGCCCTCAACCCGGCGCTGGTCGAGAAGCTCGCCGCGTCGGGTGTGACCGCCATGGCGATGGATGCTGTGCCGCGCATCTCGCGCGCTCAGGCGCTCGACGTGCTGTCATCCATGGCCAACATCGCCGGCTACCGGGCGGTCATCGAGGCGGCCCACGAGTTCGGCTCGTTCTTCACCGGACAGGTGACCGCCGCGGGCAAGGTCCCGCCGGCCAAGGTCTTCGTGTCCGGCGCGGGCGTGGCCGGGTTGGCAGCGATCGGCACGGCCAACAGCCTCGGCGCGATCGTCCGGGCCACCGACGTGCGGCCCGAGGTGGGCGAGCAGGTCGAGTCGATGGGCGCCCAGTTCGTCAAGCCCGACGTGGCCGAGCAGGAGGTGAGCACGGACGGCTATGCGAAGGAGGTCGGCGCGGATTACGCCGCGGCCGCCGCCGTCATGTATGCCGCCCAGGCGAAAGACTGCGACATCATCGTCACCACCGCGCTCATCCCCGGCAAACCGGCGCCGCGGCTGATCACCGAGGAGATGGTTGCCTCGATGAAGCCCGGCTCGGTGATCGTCGACATGGCGGCGTCCAACGGCGGAAACGTTGCCGGGTCGGTGGCCGACCAGATGGTTGTCACCGAGAACGGCGTCAAGATCATCGGCTACACCGACCTGCCAGGCCGGCTGCCCACTCAGGCCAGCCAGCTCTATGGCACCAACATCGTCAACCTCATGAAGCTGGTGACCCCCGGCAAGGACGGCGTTGCGGTCCTCGATTGGGACGACGTCATCGTCCGCGGGATGACCGTGGCCAAGGAGGGAGCGGTCACCTGGCCGCCGCCTCCGGTCCAGGTCTCGGCCGCACCGGCCGCGGCGGTAGCGGCCCCGGTCGCGCCCAAGGCGCCCAAGCCACCGCCCAACCCCAAGCGCCGACTCACCTGGATGGTGGTCGCGGCGCTGTTGTTCCTGTTGTTGGCTAACGCGTCGCCGGCGCCGTTCCTCGGGCACTTCATGGTGTTCATGTTGTCCGTCGTCATCGGCTATTACGTCATCGGCAACGTCCACCACGCGCTGCATACACCGCTCATGTCGGTGACCAACGCGATCAGCGGCATCATCGTCGTCGGCGCCCTGCTGCAGATCGGCTACGACAACAAGTGGGCGATCACCATCATCGCCTTCGTCGGAGCCCTGGTGGCCAGCATCAACGTCTTCGGTGGCTTCACGGTCACCGCGCGGATGCTGCAGATGTTCAAGCGAGAGGACGCGGTCCGATGAACGAGACCCTCATCCAGGGCGCCTACATCGTCGCCGGTCTGCTGTTCATCCTCGCCCTGGCCGGGTTGTCCAAGCACGAGACGGCCGTTATGGGCAACAAGTACGGCATCGTCGGAATGGGGATCGCCCTGGCGGCGACCTTGTGGCTGGCCACGAAGTCGGCCGGTTTTGACGCGCTCGGCATCATCGCCGTGGCCATGGCCATCGGCGCAGTTATCGGCATCACGCTGGCCCGCAAGGTCGAGATGACCGGGATGCCCGAGCTCATCGCCATGCTGCACAGCTTCGTCGGTGCGGCTGCGGTCATCGTCGGCTGGAACTCCTCCTACGAACACTCCGCCTACCCCGCCATCCACGACGTCGAGGTCTTCGTCGGCGTCTTCATCGGTGCGGTGACCTTGACCGGTTCGATCGTCGCCTATCTCAAGCTGTCGGCAAAGATGAAGTCGGCGCCACTGGTCCTCCCGGGTCGGCACGTGGTCAACCTCGGCATCATCGTCGCCTTCGTCGTCATGACCATCGTCTACGTCCTCGTGCCGCACGAGAACCTGTTCTTGCGTCAGATGCTGCTGGGGATCATGACCCTGCTGGCGCTCTTCCTCGGGTGGCACTTGGTGGCCTCGATCGGCGGCGGCGATATGCCGGTCGTCGTCTCGATGCTCAACAGCTATTCCGGATGGGCAGCGGCCGCGGCTGGCTTCCTGCTCAACAACGACCTGCTCATCATCACCGGTGCGCTTGTCGGCTCCTCCGGTGCCTACCTGTCCTACATCATGTGCCGGGCGATGAACCGGTCGTTCATCTCGGTCATCGCGGGCGGCTTCGGTTCGGACGGCGCGGTCGTCGGCGAGGCCAAGGATTATGGCGAGCACCGCGAGACCAACGCCGTCGAGGTCGCCGACCTGCTCAAGAACGCCAGCGACGTCATCATCACCCCGGGTTATGGGATGGCCACGGCGCAGGCGCAGTATGCCGTCGCCGACCTCACCCGCAAGCTGCGCGACCGTGGCGTCAACGTCCGCTTCGGCATCCACCCGGTGGCCGGTCGCCTTCCGGGGCACATGAACGTGCTCCTGGCCGAGGCGAAGGTCCCTTACGACATCGTCCTGGAGATGGACGAGATCAACGAGGACTTCCCCTCGACCGACGCCGTGCTCGTCATCGGCGCCAACGACACGGTCAACCCGGCCGCCCAGGACGACCCGACCAGCCCGATCGCCGGCATGCCGGTCCTCGAGGTCTGGAAGGCCCACGAGGTCATCGTCTTCAAGCGCTCGATGAACACCGGCTACGCCGGCGTGCAGAACCCGCTGTTCTTCAAGGAGAACTCGGCGATGCTCTTCGGCGACGCCAAGGACCGCGTCGAGGACATCGTCAAGGCGCTCTAGCCTCACCACCCGCGCAAGCCCACGAGGCCCCGGTATGCCGCCCACCCGGCATACCGGGGCCTCGTTGTCAGGCTGGAGCAAAGGTGCGGCCGACGAGCCAGGGCTCGGTCCGGGCATGGCGGACCGAGCGGAGGATGCTGCGGAACGCGGCCCGGCGGGCGATCAGTCCGGGTCGTTGGTGGGGTAGTAGCGGATCGGTCCGGTATCGGCGGTGCGACGCCGGGCGGCAATGTCCGCACTTTCGAAAAGGACCTCGCCATCAGACGCGGGCCGGTGGGTTGGTATGCCGGAGCTGAACGGTGGCTGGATGGGGATCGCTCGGGAATCGTCAGGAGCGTCCGGTGCCGCTTGGCCCGACGCGATGAGTTCGGCGCGGGTGGCCGTGCGGATCAGCTGCGCTCGTCCCCACCACGGGAGGCCAGGGAGGACGAGGTGGGCGTCCCGCTCATCCGGAGGCATGGCGTGGACCGCTGCCGTGATCAGCCGGTAGTAGTTGGGCGTGTGCGGCACGTACTCGATGTCGTGCATCGCTTGTTGCTGACCGGCACTCTCCAGCACGAAGGTGCCGAAGCGCAGGATCTCGCCGACGAACGGCTGGTGATAGGTGAGGTCGGTGACCTTGGCCAGCGGCATCGCACCGGTGCGCCGATCAATCACCCCGTTGGTGAGCAACAATCGCTTGTCGGTGAGGATGAACCACTCCAGCCGCCAGCAGAGCGCCTCCCAGAGGACGCGCAGCACGGCGAAACCGATGGCGATAAGCACGAGGGGAACGAGCGCGCGCTGGGCCGCCCCGGTGGTCCTGACGAGCACGACGACCAGGAGGCCGACGAGGCCCACCACCCAGGTGATGGGGACGGCCAGGACGGCCCAATGCCGGTGGATGGCGAAGATCGGACGCTCGCCGTCCAGCAGGTAGCGCTCGAAGGAGCGCTCGGACCGGAGGCGGGCCATCGGCCCTGCCTAGCTCAGGAGCGAGTCGAAGACCCCGACGATCCCGCGGAAGGCGTCCGCGATGATCTGGAAGAGGGTCTTGACCAACCCAGCCGCTGCGTCGGGCGACTTGACGACGGCGTAGATGAAGTAGGCAAGGAGGAACCACTTGAAGATGTCCCAGAACTTCTTCACGGTTCCTTCTCCTTCTGGGGCCTGAGCCGGGGCGTGCTGGATCGGCGCCCCGATGAACCTTCAGTGTGACTGATGGGTCGGACGTGACACGTGAGGCGCGCCGACACGGCATACCTGGCGTTGGCCCCAAGGCCACGGGCCCCGCGACCGGGCGGTCAGACCACGCCGTAGAGGCGGTCGCCCGCGTCACCCAACCCGGGGACGATGTAGCCCTTGTCGTTGAGCCGCTCGTCGACGGCGCCGGTGACGAGCGCGACCGGCACGGCCAGGTCGGCCAGCGATCGCTCGACATGCAGGATCCCCTCCGGCGAGGAGATCAACGTGATGGCGGTGATGTCGTCGGCCCCGCGGTCGACGAGGTAGCGGATCGCGTCGACGAGCGTCCCCCCGGTCGCCAGCATCGGGTCCAGGACGTAGCACTGGCGGCCGGACAGGTCGTCGGGCAACCGGTTGGCGTAGGTGATCGCCTCGAGGGTCTCCTCGTTGCGCATCATCCCGAGGAACCCCACCTCGGCCGACGGCAGCAGCCGCATCATCCCTTCGAGCATCCCCAGGCCCGCGCGCAGGATCGGGACGACGAGCGGCTTGGGGTTGGCCAGCTTGATCCCGGTCGTCGGCGCGACCGGGGTTTCGATATCGAACGGCTCCACGCGCACGTCCCGGGTCGCCTCGTAGGCGAGCAACGTGACGAGCTCCTCGGCCAGCCGCCGGAAGGTCGGGCTGTCGGTGCGCTTGTCGCGCAGGTAGGTGAGCTTGTGCGAGATGAGCTGGTGGTCGGCGACATGGACACGCATGGGCGAAACTTACCGCGTGAGCCCCACACCGCCGTCGCCGGTCACCTCCCGCTCCGGTCCGGTCCCCGATCCGCCGTATGCCGCGTGGCTGGCTCACGCTCTCGACCTCGCCCGAGCAGCGGGTCGGGTTGGCGAGGTGCCGGTGGGCGCCGTGGTGGTCGATGCCGCTGGACAAGTCATCGGTGAGGGCGCGAATGCCCGGGAGGCCGCTGGCGACCCGACCGCCCACGCGGAGATCGTGGCCCTGCGAGCCGCGGCACGGCATACGGGGGCCTGGCGGTTGCCGGACTGCACGCTCGTGGTGACCTTGGAGCCCTGCGTCATGTGCGCGGGCGCAATCGTCGCGGCACGGGTGCGGACCCTGGTCATCGGGGCGTGGGACCCCAAGGCGGGGGCGTGCGGCTCGGTGTGGGACCTCGTGCGGGACAGCCGAGCCAACCACTGGGTCGAGGTCATCGGGGCGTTGGATGAGGCGGGGTGCGGCGACGTGCTGCGGGAGTTCTTTCGCGAGCGCCGTGACCACGCCGAGATTCGTGACCACGTCGAGCGCCGCGGGTGACCGGCTGGGAGCTCGGGCTGGTCGGGCTCGCTGCGCTGGTCATCGGGATCTCGAAGACGTCGGTCGGTGGGTTCGCGGCGATGGCGGTCGCGGTGTTCGCGACGGTGCTGCCGGCGAAGGACTCGACAGCAGCGGTGATGACGCTGTACCTGCTGGCGATGCGGGTCGAGAAGTTGCGCTTCATCGGGACGAGCGCGTGGTTCTTCCTCATCGTCAACGTGTCGAAGGTGCCGTTCTCGGCCGGGCTTGGGCTGTTTCGCCCCGAGAGCCTGCGGCTGGTGGCGGCGCTCGTGCCGGCGGTGCTGGTGGGGACCTGGTTGGGCGTGCTGCTGATCCGACGGCTGAGCCAGGTGACCTTCGAGCGGGTGGCATTGGCCGGGTCGGCCCTGGCGGCGGTCGCCCTGCTGGTCCGGTGAGTTCGGGACGTGGCCGGGTGGCCGGCGGGTCCGGGTGGCCGGCCGATTTCGAGGCGGGGTGTCGGCTCCGGTACCCTCGTCGGCGGTGGCGTGTCCGAGTGGCCTAAGGAGCACGCCTCGAAAGCGTGTGTGGGCGGAAGTCCACCCAGGGTTCGAATCCCTGCGCCACCGCCAGCAGTGTCAACGCGACATCGACCGACAGCCTGAGCCGTCGCCGGCTCGGGCTGTCGGTCGTTCGAGGCCGGATGGGCCTCGGATGGGGCCTTCCACTGCGAGATGGCGTCCTGGCGGCGCAGAACGGGTGACGCTAGCCCAGGGCGGCGCCGTCACTGTTGCTGGAACAGCCGTAGCCGCGCCGTCATCAGCGCCGTCATGCGGCGTCGAGTTGACCCGGGCGCCCTCCGCCAGGCGTCGGGCGCCCTGCACCCGGCCTCAGATGGCGGTGACGGGGCGCAGGCGGCGAACGGTCCAGGTGCGCTGGCGGTGGGCGGCATACATGCTCACCAGGAGCGACCCCACCAGGGTGACGGCGAGGACGGCCAGGTCGCGCCCGATCCCGTCGGGGGCCCCGGCGATGACCCGACGCAAGGCATCGACCGCATAGGTGAGGGGCAGAGCGTCATGCAGCCACCCGAAGAACCCGGGCGCCGTCGCGACCGGATAGGTGCCGCCCGCCGACGCGAACTGCAGCCCGGCGAGGAGGACCGCGACGAATCGTCCGGGCGCACCGAGCAGTCCGACGAGGGCCTGGTTGAGCGCCACGAAGGTGAGCCCGATGAGCGCGCCGACGCCCATGAGGCCCCACACCGACGCGGCCCCGATCCCGACCCACCACTGCAGCACCGCCGCCAACGCGACACCCTGGGCGGCGCCCAAGAGAGCGCCCGGGAGATACCCGGCGAGGGCCACCAACGGCGACGGCGCCCCGGAGGCCAGGGCGCGCGGGGACAGCGGCCGCAGCAGGAGATAGACGGCCAGCGAGCCGACCCAGAGGGCCAGCGCCATGAAGTAGGGGGCGAGGCCCGCGCCGTTGTTCTTCACCGGGTTGACCCTGGCGATGTCGGCGACAACCGGCGTCGCGGCGACAGCGGCAAGCTGGGCCCGCTCGGCCTCCGAATAGGTCGGGATCTTGCTGACCCCCGCGCCCAGGCCGGTGCTCAGGTCGCCGGCACCGGTGCCGAGTTTGGCGCTGCCGTCGGCGAGCGACTTTAGGCCAGTGGTGAGCTCATCGGCCCCGGTCGCGGCCTTCGTTGCGCCAGTAGCGAGCTCGTCGGCCCCGTCAGCCACGCCACGAACGCCCGTGGCGAGTTGCGGGAGCTTGCTCGCCAACGTCGCTGCGCCCGTTGCCGATTGGTGTATGCCGCCCGCCAACGCAGGCATCCCGTCGGCCAGTTGGTCAACTCCGCCGGCCAACTTGGCTGCACCGGGCTGCAACTGAGAGAGTCCGGCAGCCAACTGCGCTGCGCCTGTGGCGCTTTGCGCGGCTCCTGCGCTCGATGAGGCTAAGCCTCCGGCAACCTGTGCGGTCCCCGTCGCGATTTCCGCGGCACCGTCGCGCAGCCCAGCCCCCTGGGCCGCCAAACCAGTCAGCTGGTCGCAGAAAGCCATCGCGGGACCCGACCTCGCGCACCCCGCCGCCAGCCCCTCCACCCCCTGGGTGTATGCCGTGATCCCGCTGGCGAGGTCGGCCGCGCCGTCCTTGGTCTGGTTTGCCCCCGCGGACAGGGCAGAAAGCCCAGTGGACAGCTGGCTCAGTCCGGAGGCCAACGGCCCGGCCCCCGCGGACAGCGAAGCCACGCCACCCGACACCTGTGCGGCGCCATCGGCCAACGCCCGGGTCCCCGCGGGCAGCGTCGCGACGTTGGCGTCGATCGTCGCCAAGCCACCGGACAACTGGGACAGCCCAGCAGCGGCCTGGTCGGCGCCACTGGCCAGCTTCCCGGCACCGGACGCCAGATCGCCTGCACCAGAAGCCATCTGGTCGACGCCGGACGCCAGCGACCCGGCCCCGTCGGCCGCTTTCTGTGCGCCCGAAGTTAGCTCGTCCGCACCTGAGGCGAGCTTCCCCGCGCCGTCGGCAGCCGAGGCGAGCTGGTCGTGCAAGGTGCCGTACCCGGCATACATCGCTGCCAGATAACCCTCCGTCACGGTGCGCGCCGCCTCCGCGCTCGTCGTTGTTGCGATCGCCTTGGCGATCGTCCCGTCGAGGTAGTTGACCGCGTCGTTGGTCCGCAACTGCAACCGAGCCGCGCGCGCGTCTGCCGGCGCCCCGTTGGTCGAGGTCGCCGACGCCGAGAAGTCCGCGGGGATCGTCAGGACCGCGCCGAACCGCCCATCGAGGAGTCCGCGCTCGGCGGTCGCCGCGTCGGTGAGCGTCCATGAATAGTTCGACGCCGACGTCGACGAGGTGAGTCTTCCGACCACCACCCGCCCGAGCGGGACGATCTGGTCCTTGCCGTCGGCCCCCTTGAGGGTCACCGGCTGGTCGAGATTGACGACGGCGGCCGCGATCTGGTCGACCCGCGTCGTGGGGCTCTCGTTGGCCCACGTGTAGAGCCCGCCGTAGACCAGCGGCACGAGGACGAGGGCGAACAGCGCGAGCAGCGCGCGCGGGCTGCCGGCGAAGCGTCGCAGCTCGGCTGCGGGGAGTGCTGGGCGGGACATCAGTGCACCTTCTCGGAGAGTCCGTCGGAAAGATCGGTGATGGGGTCGGTCCAGCGGTCGTCGCTGTGGTCGGGGAGGAGCATGTCCGGGTCGCCGCTGCGGCTGGACAGAGGCAATTCCACGACGGGTATGCCGCTTTCCCGCACGTCCGCGCTGACGGCAGCCAATGTGTGGCGGGCCTCCCCCGCATCTCGGCAGGACGCGATGACCGTGAGCGCACGCCCAGCAGACCCCCGTGCAAACCTGGACACCGGTGACCCCGCCAGGGAGACCAACACCGCCCAGGCGGCAGCTCGGTCGGCTGGCCCGCGCAAGGCGTCGACGTCGTCGACGAGCAGGATCTCCGGGTCGTCCACCAGGGCCAGGGTTACCCCGAGCACCCAGCGCTCCAACGGTGCCAACTCCCGGACTCGTGCGGTCGACCCGATTCCCGTGGAGGCGTGCGCGGCCGGGACGGCGGACACGGCATACCCGAGGAGGTCGGTGAGCAGCCGCTGGGCCCGGTCGCGGTCGGTGGAACTCACCCATGGGAGCCAGGTCCGCCCGGCCAAGCGTTCGGTGAGGTGATCACCAACGGTGAGCAGCGGGTCGAGATCGTTGACCCCGGCGATCTCGGCGAGGGCGGTCGCGCCGCGGACGCCGTGCCGTTGATCGGGCAGCAACCGCCCGGCCACCTCGAGCGCGCCCTGGGTGAACTCCATTCGGCCCGCCAGGGTGAGCAACAGGGAGGTCTTGCCGCCGCCGGGAGCCCCGTGGACAACAAGGATGCCGCCCCGCGGCACCCGCACGTCGACGTCGGCGAAGACGGTGCCGATCCCGTCGGCAAGCCCGAGCCCCCGGGCGTCGACGGCCCAGCCGTCGCCACCGGTGGCAGTCCGCTCCCGGTCGGCGACGATCCGCCGGTGCAGGCTCTCACCCTCGACGTCGAGCACCGGCAAGCGCCGGTCGAGCCACCGGGGCAGCCACCACGCGGCCCGGCCGAGCAATTGCATGACCGCAGGCACGAGGGTCATCCGCACGAGGAACGCGTCGACGAACACCCCGACCGCCAGCCCGAGCGCGATCGGCTTGATGTAGAGCGCACCTTTGGGCACGAATGCCGCGAAGACCGCGACCATGATGATCGCCGCCGCCGTGACGACCCGGGCGGCGTCGACGAAGCCGTGGGCGACCGCGTCGCGTGCGTCGCCTTGGTGGACATACCGCGAGCGCATGCTCGACACGAGGAACACCTGATAGTCCATGGCCAGCCCGAACAGCACCCCCATGACGATGATCGGCATGAAGGCGATGACCGGCCCGGTCTGGGTCACCCCGAGCGGCCCGGCGAGCCAGCCCCATTGCGCCACCGCGCTCACCGCCCCGAACGACGCGCCCAGGGACAACAGATAGCCGACCGCGGCCGTCACCGGGACGAGCACCGACCGGAACACCAGCGCGAGTAGAACAAGCGAGAGCCCGACGACGACGATCCCGAAGGGCAGCAGCGCATCGGACAGCCGACTCGACACGTCGACCTGGGCAGCCGTGTGCCCGGTGACGGCGAGCTCGACCCCGAACCGACGCTCCACTTCGGGCGCCAGCCCGCGGACCGCCGCGAGCGCCTCCTTGGTCACCTGGCTCTCGGCGCTGCCGGCCGGCACCGCGACGATAACCCCCGTGTCGGCGCCACGGTTGGGTGTGGCGACGGTGGTTGAATCGATGCCGGGGGTCGCGCGGATCATCTGCTCGACTTCGGCCACGACACCGAGCGGATCGGTCGTCGAGACGATGTCGAGGGTGACGACGAGCGGCGCGTTGGCGCCCGGCCCAAAGGCTCTGGCGATGGTGTCGAAGGCCTGCCGCTGGGTCGACTCCAGGCCGGATGTGCCGTTGTTCGGCAGAGCCAAGGCGAGGTCGCGAGCCGGCAGCGCGGCCATTCCGAGCCCACCGATGACGAGCACCGCGGTCAGCGCGGGCACCTTCGTCACCCACCGCACCCACGAGGCCGACCAACTCGTATGCCGTCTGGCATGGTGCGCGTCCGCGACCCGTTTGGGGGTGAGCCGGGGACCGGCATACCCGATGAGCGCTGGTAGCAACGTCAAGGCGACGACAACGGCACAGCCGACTCCGACCGCCGCGGCGATCCCCATGACAGTGAGGAACGGGATCTGAGCGACCACGAGGGCCAGCAGGGCGATCGCCACGGTGGCACCGGCGAACACGACGGCCGAGCCTGCGGTGCCGGTGGCTTGCGCGGCGGCCTCATCGTGGTCTAAGCCCTCGGCGAGCAGGTCCCGATGCCGGGAGATGATGAACAGCGCGTAGTCGATCCCCACCGCGAGCCCGATCATCAGCGCGAGGAACGGGGCGGTCGACGTGATCGTCGTGAACCGGGTCGCGAGCAGGATCAACGACATCGAGGTCGCCACCCCGAGCAGGGAGGTGAGCAGCGGTATGCCGGCCGCGATCGCCGACCCGAGGGTGAGCACGAGCACGATCAACGCGACGACGACCCCGAGGCCTTCGGTGATGCTCATCTCCGGGGCGGTGGGCATGAACAGAGCGCCGCCGACCGAGGTGGTCAGGCCCGCAGCAGTGGCTTCCTTGGCCAGGGTGATGAGCGGCTCGCGGATCGCGTCGGTCACCTCGGTGGCGTCGATGTCGAGCTGGATGGCGATGATCCCGGTCGAGCCGTCCGGTGACACGGTGCCTTTGACGTGTTCGTTGAAGGGGCTGGTCGCGCTTCGGACGTGCGGGAGGGCGGCATACCGGGCGGTGAGGTCCTCGATGCGCGCGGTGACGGCGGGGTCGGTGACCGTCGTGCCGGCGGGGGCGGAGACGACGACCTGGCCGCTGGCGCCGGCGAACTCGGGGAAGCGCGAGGCGAGAGCGTCCATGGCCTTCTGCGACTGGGTGCCGGGGATCTCGAAGACGTCGGCCATGCCGCGCTGCAGCAGGCCGGCGCCGGCGCCGAGGATCACGATGAGCGCCACCCAGACCGCCACGACGAGGCGGCGCCGCCGGACCGCCCATTGACCAAGGGCGTAGAGGACTGACGACATGCGGACTCCCCAGGCAGTGGACAACGTCGATACATCAGTGTATTGGATGCGCTAGCGTATTGAATACGGTGATGTATCCAACATGGATGCTGAGGATCCCATCGCTACGCTGAGGAACGCCATGACCACTCCACGCGTCGCCGCCGAATCACCCGGCCCGGTCGAGTCGAGTGAGGCCGCCGACGCCCCCAAACGTAGCCGCAGCGTCACCCGCGAGCGGTTGCTCGACGCGGCCGCCCAGGTTTTTGCCGAACAGGGGGTCGCGGGTGCGAGCGTGGAGGAAGTCTGCGAGCGCGCTGGCTATACGCGTGGGGCGTTCTACTCCAACTTCGCCACCAAGGACGAGTTGCTCGTCGCCCTCCTCGACCGCGAGGAAGGCATCCTGCTTGATCGGCTCAGCGCAGCGGTGGATGGGGCGCTCTCGCAGCCGGATCCGTTGGCCGCGGTGGCTGGGCGGTTGTTCGACCTGCAGCCCTTCGGCGCCGACAACTACGGGCTCCGGACGGAGCTTTCGATGCTCGCGGTGCGCGACCAGAACCTCGCCGCGCCCTATTTCGCAGCCCGGCGCTCGTTCCGGGAGCGGTTCGTTCCCTTCCTCCTCGAGGGCCTAGCCCAGGCGCAGCTCGAACTCGTGGTGCCGGCCGACGACGCACTGGACACCTTGGAGGCGCTGTTCGAAGCCAGCGTGCGCTCCTCGATCATCTCCGGCGACCCCAACGCCCGCGACAACCTGGCGACCCGGATGTTGCCTGTCTTGCTCGGCGCGATGACCCGCCCGCGCCCTGACCTTCTGGACGGCTAGCAGCCGGGGGGCGCTGTCGGCAGGCTCGCCGTCCCGGTCGCCGTGACGAGATCCTTGTATGCCGTCCCCAACACCAAGTCGACCGACGCGTCGGCGCGGGTGTCCTTGACCAAGGTCGCCCCCGTGACGAGGGTCTGGACGAGTTTGGCGGCCCGCTCGCCGGCCGTGCCATGGCGAATCTCCGCCGAGCCCGGGATGGATTTGCGCAGCGGGTCGTTGGCCACCGTGCCCAGGACGAAGCCACGGGCCGACACCAACCGACCGACGCTCGCGGCGAGGCCGCTGCGGCTCGTCGCGTTGTAGACGTTGACCGTCACTTGGCTCGGATAGACCGGACCGGTGGGGTCTGCCGTGATCGTGCAGGAGGCTCCCCCGGACGCCTTGGCTGGACCCTTGGTCCAGTAGGAGGAGGCGTAGTAGAACGCCGCGGCAAGCACGCCGATGACGACGAGCAGCGTGATGGCCGTGCGCTTGCGTCGCCGCGCTCGCGCGACTGACGCCGACTCGACGGTGATGCTCACCGGCATACCTCCGCAGTGATCCGCTGCGACCCCGACACCCGAGATTGTGCCCTAGTCAAGCACGAGCACCCGCGCATGCAGGGTCCCACGTTGCGCGAGAGCCGCGCGCAAGGCCCGATGGAGGCCTTGCTCGAGGTAGAGGACCCCCCGCCATTCGACGACATGGGCGAAAAGGTCGCCATAAAAGGTCGAGTCGTCGGCGAGCAACTGCGCGAGGTCCAACGTGCGCTTGGTAGTGACCAGCTCCTGCAGGCGCACTTGTCGCGGGGGCACCTCTGCCCAGTCCCGCGTCGTGACGAGCCCATGGTCGGGGTAGGGTCGGTGCTCGCCTATCCCTTTGAAGATCACGGCGTCAGTCTAGGCGTGCGGGTGCGTGGGTGGCGGGCAAGGCCTCCGGTATGCCGCGTGGTCACCTTCCGTTGTGGCGTCTAGAGTGCGTCCGTGACCGAGATGCCCGAACAGATCCACCAGATCAAGGCCGGCTATGAGTTCGCCGGCGGTGCCCTTGAGTTCGGGGCGGCCGTTCTCGACGGGGCCGCCTATCCCGAGGCCAAGGTGAAGATCCCCCTGGCCGTCATCAACCGGCACGGCCTGGTTGCGGGGGCCACCGGCACCGGCAAGACCAAGACGCTGCAGCTCATGGCCGAGCAGCTCTCCCAGGGCGGTGTGCCGGTCTTCCTCGCCGACATCAAGGGTGATCTGTCTGGGATGGCCTCGCCTGGGGTCGGCAACGACAAGATCGCCGCTCGCGCAGCCGACATCGGTGAGGAGTGGGTCGGCACGGCATACCCGACCGAGTTCTATGCGCTGGGAGGGCTCGGCAAGGGCATCCCCATCCGCGCGTCGGTGTCCTCGTTTGGGCCGACGTTGTTGGCGAAGGTGTTGGGGCTCAACGAAACCCAGGAGTCAAGCCTGGGCCTGGTGTTCCACTACGCCGACGCCAAGGGGCTGTGGCTCGATGACCTCAAGGACCTGCGGGCGGTCGTCCAACACCTGACGAGCGACGAGGGCAAGGCTGACCTCAAAGACCTCGGCGGCCTCTCGTCGGCGACGGCCGGGGTCATCCTGCGCGAGCTGATCACCTTCGCAGACCAGGGCGCCGACGTGTTTTTCGGCCTGCCGGAGTTCGACACCGCCGACCTGCTGCGCGTTGGGGCGGACGGGCGCGGGATGGTGTCGATGCTCGAGTTGCCGGCCGTGCAGAACCGGCCGCAGTTGTTCTCGACCTTCCTCATGTGGCTGCTGGCCGATCTGTTCCACGATCTGCCCGAGGTCGGTGACCTCGACAAGCCCAAGCTGGTGTTCTTCTTCGACGAGGCCCACCTGCTGTTCGCCGATGCGTCCAAGGACTTCTTGCAGGCCATCACCCAGACGGTGCGGCTCATCCGGTCCAAGGGGGTCGGGGTCTTCTTCGTCACCCAGTCGCCCAAGGACGTCCCGGCCGATGTGCTCGCCCAGCTCGGCAACCGGGTCCAGCACGCCCTGCGCGCCTACACCCCGGACGACGCCAAAGCGCTCAAGGCGGCGGTGTCGACCTATCCCAAGAGCGCCTACGACCTGCAGGAATTGCTCACCCAGCTCGGCACGGGCGAGGCGGTCATCACGGTGCTGTCCGAGCGGGGCGCGCCAACCCCTGTGGCGTGGACCCGGATGCGGGCGCCTCAGTCGCTCATGGCGCCATCGCCGGACCCGCTCATCGACCAGATCGTCGCGGCGTCACCCAACACCGCCCGGTATGCCGTCGCCCAAGACCGCGAGTCGGCCTACGAGAAGCTCACCGCGGCTGCGTCGGCGGCTGAGGCTGCGGCGGCACAGGCCGCGGCCGCGCAGGAGCAGGCCAAGGCGGAGGCTGCCGCCGCGAAGCAGCAGGCCAGTGCCGAGCGGGCTGCCCCTCGGGCCGCTCGGGAGGAGCCGACCGTCGTCGAGCAGGTCGTGGGATCGTCGGTGTTCAAGTCGATGATGCGCTCGGCCGGCACAGTCATCGGGCGCGAGATCACCCGGTCGATCTTCGGGACGTCCCGCCGTCGCTGATCCAGTCCCGGGCCCCTGTGGTTCGGCGTCAGCTGCTGGCCGCCGCGGCGCGATCAGTCGCGGGCCTGTAGCGAGCGACGCCCGACCACTCCGACGCCGACAACCAGCGCCCCCGCGAGCACCGACCCGATCGGCAGGGTCGCGGCCAACACCAGGCACCCGACCAGCCCCGCGCCCTGCACCCAGCGCGGCCAGCGCCGGTGGTCCGCAGTCTGCGTCCACGCCGACGCGTTCGCGATCGCGTAGTACAGCAGCACCCCGAACGACGAAAACCCGATCGCGTGCCGTAGATCGGTGAGCAACACCAGGGCCACCACGGCCCCGGCCACCCACCACTGCGCCACCGATGGCACCTGGTTGGCTGCGTCCACCGCTGCCAGCCGCCGCGGCAGGTCGCCCTGTCGAGCCATGGCAAGCACGGTCCGGCTCACCCCGGACAGCAACCCGAGCAGGGCGCCCAGGGAGGCGACCGTCGCCCCGACCCGCACGAAGACCCCCACCCAGGAGACGTCCGCCGCTTGGGCGGCCGCCAACAGCGGCAAGGCCGAGCTCGCGATCCCACCGGCGCCGATGGTGGCGAGCAGGAGCAGGGCGAGGGCGGCATACAGGGCGATGACCAGACCGAGCGCCCGGGTGATGGCGCGCGGGATGGTCACCGCGGGGGCGCGCACCTCTTCGCCGAGGGTGGCGATGCGGGCGTACCCGGCGAAGGCGAAGAAGAGCAGCCCGGCCGACTGCAGGATCCCGTATGCCGTCGCGTCGCCCACGCCCGCCAGCGGCCCGGACCACTCGCGGGTGAAGCCGACGACCACGAGCGCGGTGACCAACAGGCAGGCGAGGGTCGCGGTAAGCAGCACCCGAGCCAACCGAGCTGTCTTGGTGATACCGCGGGTGAGCACGACGGACAGCGCACCGACGATCGCCAGCCCGACGACCTGCGCCGCGCGGGCCTCGCCGCCGAGCGCGTAGGTCGCCGCCGTGATGGCCATCGCCGCGCAGGACGCGGTCTTGCCGACCACGAACGCCCACCCGGCCGCGAATCCCCAGCTGTCGCCGAGGCATTCGCGGCCGTAGACGTAGGTCCCGCCTGACTCGGGGAACTGCGCGGCCAGCTGGGCCGACGAGGTCGCGTTGGCCCAGGCGACCGCAGCCGCGAGCGCCAAACCGACGAGCAGACCCGAGCCGGCCGCGGCAGCCGCCGGGGTGAACGCCGCGAAAACCCCCGCGCCGATCATCGAGCCGAGCCCGATGACGACCGCGTCGGCGAGCCCGAGGCGGCGCGCCAACCGTGGGTGGTCGCGGCCGTCCGAGGGGTATGCCGTGCCGCCGCGACTCATGGGGCTCATCGTGCCAGGAGGGGCCCTCCGGTGAGGATGTCCTGCAGCACCGGTCCGACGAGGTCGACAACCTCGTCGACCGTCATCGAGGCCTCGGGGTTCACATGCAGGATGTAGCGCGACACCGCCAGCCCGATGAGCATGTTGGCCGCGAGGGCAGCCCGTAGATCGGCGTGCGGCCCTCCCACGGCTGCCCGGTATCGCGACAGGATGTCGGTGTCGAGGAACTGGCCCAGGGTCTGCGCGCGGACCGGGTCGGCCACCGACGCACGGAAGAGCGACTGCAGGGCGGCCCCCATGTCGGGGTGCTCCCAGACGCCGAGGAAGGCCCGAACGATCCTCCGGCCGGCGCCGTCGAGGCCCTCGTCAAGCACTTCGCGGACGATCTCGACCGGGTTGGCGGGCATCTCGGCAACTGCCGCGAAGAGCCCGCTCTTGCTCCCGAAGTAGTAGGGAACTAGCGCGACGTCGACACCCGCCGCGTCCGCGACCGCCCGCAGCGTCGTCCCGGTGTAGCCCCGGTTCGCGAACAGCCGTGCGGCCGCCTCGTGAATGGCGGCCCGGGCGTCGCCGGCGCCGCGGGGCCCGGGGCGCCGAGAGGTAGGCCGTCCGGCTGCGGTCACCCGGCCAGTCTAGCCGCCTACTCAACAGATGTTGAAACCCGCCGCACCTTCGGCTATCTTCGATTTCAACACAGGTTGAAAATCAATCCTTCTTCGGAGGCAGCCATGACGGCGCACCCGCCCACCGCACCACGTCGCACGCTGTCTCTCCTCGGCGGTCTCGCCCTCGGGCTGGCCACGTTTGTCGCGGTCCTGCTGGCCGCGTCGGTCTTCCCCGCAGCCAAGGGCAGTCCGAACAATCTCCCGATCGGTGTCGCTGCCCCGGCCGCCGCAGCTGGGCAGGTGACGTCGCTACTGGATGCCCGTGCTCCGGGCGCCTTCGATGTGCGCAGCTACCCCGACGAGGCCTCCCTGCGCGACGCCATCAGGCGGCGGGACGTATACGGCGGCATCTCGCTCTCCACGACCGGGCGCTCCGTCCTCATCGCCTCGGCCGCGAGCCCCGCGGTGGCTCAGGCACTGACGGCCCTCGCCGCCGCCCTGTCCCAGGGCGGCGGCCCGGCCCCCACCGTCGTGGATGTCGTGCCTCTTCCCGAGAGCGACCCGCGCGGGGTCGGCTTGGCCGGCGCGCTGCTGCCGCTGCTCATCGGCGCCGTGGCCCCTGTCCTTGCGTTGACCCGGCTAACCCGCCGCACGGCATACCGAGTCGCCGGGGTGCTGCTCGCCTCAGTGACGATCGGGTATGCCGCGGCTGCGGTCCTGCACTTCGGCACTGGGTCGCTCGCGGGGAGTTTCCTCGTTGAGGGTGCGGCCATGTCGCTCACCCTGCTCGCGGCCGCCCTGGTCCTGTTGGGACTGCACGCCGCAGCGGGGATGCCCGGCCTGGGGCTAGGTGTGCTGGTTCTCCTCCTGCTCGGCAACCCGCTGTCCGGGGCGACGACCGCCCCGGAGTTCCTCGGTCAGCCGTGGCGGGGCATCGGACAGTGGCTCACGCCAGGTGCCGGGGGCCAGTTGCTGCGGTCGGTGGCCTTCTTCGACGGTGCGGGTGCCAGTGGCCCATTGCTCGTGCTGGGGGTGTGGGTGGTTCTGGGGGTGGCCCTGATCGTTCTGGGCGCGGTTCGCGGACGGGCTCAGTCCTCGAGCAAGCCCTCGACGTCGTCCCCGTGGTCACCGTCGTCATCGATATCGGCGAAGTAGCACACGACCTGGATTTCCGGGTCGTCGAGCGTGCTCATCACCAGCTGGCGCAGGCTGACCAGGCGACCGTCGGCCAGGCGGATCTCCTTGACCCCGTTGCGCGGGGTGTCGACGCCCCGGCGCTCCTCCCACCAGGTGCGAGCCTGGGGCGTGACCGCGAAGATCCGCTCCAGCAGATCGTCGAACCGGGGGTCGGCGGGCCACTTGTCGTAGTCCTCACGGAAGTGGCCGAGTTGGGCGATCGCTTCGGCCTCCCAGTCGACGTAGAGGGCGCGGGCAGCCGGCTCGGCGAGGTAGTACCAGAGCATGTTGCGCTCGTGCCCGCGGCGGCTATCGAAGTCGGCGAAGAGCAGGTGCGCTGCCCGGTTGGCGTGCAGGATGTCCCATCGGGCGCCGGCGACATAGGCCGGGTTGGGGTCCAGGCTCTCGACGAGCTCGACGAGGCCCTCATCGATGGCTTCGGGCTCGCGGATGCTCATGGCCACATGATGCCAGTCGCCCCGGCCGCCCCGGCCATCCCGAATTCCCCCCACCTCTCCCCCCGGTTTTCCCCCGCCGAGATTGACGTTGGCTGCAAGACACGCCGGGCCCAACGGTCGCAACGTCAATCTCGGCGAGGGAGGGGGCGTGGAGAAGGGTGCGAAATGCGGTAAATCCGGCAGATCGGACTCGGCCTCGTCCTGACGCGATTGAATGGATGACGTGCGCTCCACCGAGCCGTCCAGGCCCCCCGGGGCCGCCGAACCGTCCGGGCCCTCGGGAGTCCCGAGGACCTCCAATCCCCTCAGAACCCCCGACCCGCGCGAGCAACCCGGGTCCCTCGCGGCATACCTGGCCCGCCTGGGGCGCCCGGACCTGGCGGGCGCGCCCGCCGACGTCGCCACCCTGGTCGCCCTGCACCGTGCACACGTCGAGCGGGTGCCCTACGAAACCCTCCAGATCGCCCTCGGTCGCCCGCCGGCCGCCGACTGCGCCTCCAGCGTTGCCTCGGTCCTGCGCGGGCACGGGGGCTACTGCTTCCACCTCAATGGTGCCTTTGCGTGGCTCCTCACCGCCATGGGGTATGCCGTGCACCACCACCGCGCCGGCGTCCAGGGCGCGCGTGATCCGGAGCCGGTCGGCGCCAACGGCAACCACCTGGCTCTCACCGTCGAGCTCGCCGGCCAGACCTGGCTGGTCGACGTCGGGCTCGGCAGTGCGCTGCACGAGCCGGTGCCACTCGCCGAGGGGCGCTATCGACAGGGGCCGTTCGACTACGGGATCCGACCGTCGGAGGTCGTGCCGGGCGGCTGGCGGTTCGACCACGACCCGTTGGCCGACTCGTTCGCCGGCATGGATCTCGACCTGGCACCATGCTCGCTCGGGGTGGCGACCACACGGCATACCGAGCTGTCCACCTCGCCGGGGTCGATGTTCGCCAAGGTGCTCGCGGTGCAGCGCCGTGACGCCGACGGCGTCGACCTGCTGCGCAGCGTCTCGCTGACCCGGATCGACCGCGCGGGCCGACGCGAGCGGGTGCTGGAGAGCGTCGCGGACTTCGAGGGCGTGTTGCGGGGAGTCTTCGGCCTGGACCTGGCCGGTATGCCGCACGCCGACCTCGCGGGTGTCTGGGCCCGGCAGACGGCGGCCTACGCGGCATACCGGGACAAGAAGGCCGCCCGAGCCTGAGGCGTCGGGCGGCCGGTTGGCGGAGGATAGGGGATTTGAACCCCTGAGAGCTTTCACTCAACACGCTTTCCAAGCGTGCGCACTAGGCCACTATGCGAATCCTCCGTGGGCGAGGGTACCGGAGCGGCCCGCCGCTCCGAAATCCGGTCGAGGGGTGTCAGTGGTCGGTGGCAGACTCGATCCTTGTGAGTGCCGCGGCGTCCGACAACCAGCAAGGTCGACCTCGCCTGCGCGAGTTCTGGACCGACCTGCCCCGCGAGGGCAAGTTCCTGCTCAGCACGATCATCATCGACTTCATCGGCACCGGTCTGGTGCTCCCGTTCGCGGTGATCTATCTGCACGAGGTGCGTGGCTTCCCGCTGGACCGGGTGGGCGTCCTCGCGGCGATCCCGGCGATCGTCGGCCTGCTCGTCCTGGGGCCGACGGGGCACGTCATCGACCGGGTGGGCGCGCGCCGGGTCATCCTCGCCTCGTTCGTCGGTTCGATCGTCGGCAACGTCTGGCTGGCGACGGCGACGACGGAGCTGGCCGCAGCCGGTGCGCTGGTCGTCATGGGCTTCGCCGGTGGCGTGATCTGGCCCGCGGTCCAGTCGTTCGTCAGCGCGATCATGCCCAGCCACATCCGGCAGCGCTATTTCGGGATGAGCTTCAGCCTGCTCAACCTCGGCATCGGGATCGGCGGCATGCTCGGCGGAACGTTCGTCGACGTGGCCCGGCCGGAGACCTTCGTCGCGATCTACCTCATCGACGCGGCCACCTTCCTAGCCCCGCTGGCCATCTATCTGGGGCCGCTGCGGCATACGGATCCCCGGCCGGGGACCGCGGCGGACCAGCGAAGCGACGTGGCCACGGCCCGGACTGGGGAGGGTCCGGCGGGCCAGGGTGCGGGCGGGGCCGACCCGACCTACTGGCGCCTCGTGCGCGACCCGCGGGTGGCGCCACTGTTCGTTCTGACGATGGTGTCGGCGTTCGTCGGCTACGCCCAGCTCAACGCCGGAGCGGTCGCGTTCGCGCGCGAGGTGGGTTTGGTGTCCACACAAGCCATCGGCTATGCCTTCACGGTCAACACGGTCCTCATCGTCCTGTTCCAGCTGCCGGTCCTGCAGCGGATCGAAGGGCGGCGCCGGACCCGGGTGTTGCTGCTCATGTGCGCGATCTGGGCCGTGTCTTGGGTGGCCCTGGGGCTCACCGGAGCCTCCCCGGGCGGTGTGGCGGCCGCGGTGCTCTTCGCCGCGTGCGCGGGCATCTTCGGGATGGGGGAGACCCTGCTGCAGCCGACTATCCCGGCGATCACGAACGACCTGGCGACCGATGCCAATCGCGGTCGCTACAACGCGCTCATGGCGATGGGCTTCCAGGTCTCGGCGATCGTCGCTCCGATCCAAGCCGCGTGGCTCATCGACCGTGGGTTGGGGGCGGGCTACATCGGGTTGCTCGTCGCCGGGTGCGCCGTCATGGCGGCGCTGGCGTTGCTCGTCGAGCGACGGATCCCGGCCAGTGCCAACGGGGTGCTGCCCCCGCCGGTGCCGGATCCCGCGCTGCCGGGCCGGCCGGCACTGCCGACCTGAGACGGCCGACTCTGCGACGGGACGGGCGAGCGGACCGGCGCGCACGGCATACACTGGGGGTCGGCACCCCGCGTGGTGGTACCTCACTGAACTCCCCCAGGGCAGGAATGCAGCAAGGGCAGGTGAGCTCTTCCAGGTACGCGGGGTGTCTTCGCGTCCATGGACCTTGGTGTCTGCGTTCCGGCGGTCGGGTGCTCCCGACCCCATCCGGTATGCCGCCCACCCGCCTGCCGCCTTCCACTTGCCGTTGGTCCACGCTCCGGGCAGACGGCCGGGTCCGGCCCCCAGCGAGGGGAGACCGGTCACGGTCACGGTGACGGCGATGACTTCGGGTGACTCAGCCGCACGCGACTAGGACCTAGTGGTGGGCACACGGCATACTCGGCGGGTCGGGGACGGCGTCGGGACGCCGCGGGACGGCGCACATCGAAAGTGACTCATGGAGGACGAGGTCATCCACCTCACCCGCAGGCAACTGCGGGAGGAGCGGGAGCTCCAGCAGCGGCGTGAACAGCCGACTCGTCGTGACCTGGCGGCGGCGCGGCGGCGACCCCGGCGCTCCGTCTCCCGGACAGCCCTACGCGGCCCGCTCGGCCTCGCCCTCCTCTGGCTCGCCGGTCACCTGGCCGCCGCTGCGGCGTTCCTCACCCGGTTCGGCACCAACCCTGACCGTTGGAACACCCTCGTCGTCGGCGAGACGGTCGCCCAGTTCACAGCGCTCACCCAGCTCGCGCGGCTCCCGTTCGAGCGGGTGATGACCGACGTCCCCGCCCCAGCCGCGCGCCTCCTGCAAGCCCTGTATGCCGTCACCGCCGGTGACCGCGGCTGGTTCCTCCTCGCGGTCCTCGGCCTTGCGCTGCTGGCGGACCTGGCCGTCCTCGTCCTGCTCTGGCGGTCGCGGTCGGCGGGGCAGGTGGCGGCGGCATACTGGGCCATCGGGGTGGCCCTGCTCGGTCCGGTGGCCTACGCGCGGTTGGATCTGCTGGTCGTCGCCTGCGTCGTGCTGGCCTGGATCCTCGCCCCGCGACGGCCGTTGTGGGCTGCGGTGCCCCTCGCTCTCGGCACCGCCTTGGCCTGGTGGCCCGCCCTGGTCCTGCTGCCGCTGGTGTCCCTCGCCCCGGCCGGTCGGCGCCTGCGGGCGTTCATCGGGTATGCCGTGCTTCTCCTTGCGGTCGTCGCTGTCTGCTCGTGGGGCGGCGGGTGGGGCCGAGCGGTGTCGTCGCTCACTCGGCTGTGGGCTCGGGGGTTGCACATCGAGTCGCTCCCTGCGGCGCCGACCCTGGTCGACCTCGCCACGTCCCCCGGTCGGCACGCCGCGTCGGTCATCGCCGGGGAGCTAGAAGTCCGAGGCGCGTGGGTGGCGGCGTCGCTCACCACGTCGACGGTGTTGGTCGTCATCGCGGGAGCCATCGCCGTGGCGCTCGGGGCACTGCTGATTCGTCGCCTCGGTGCCCCTGACCTTCTGCCCGGCAGGTCGGCCGCGATGACGCTGACCATCGCGGCGGGCACGGTCTCAGTGACCGCGCCGAACGCTCCGGACGGTGGGCGGGCGGCATACCGGGCGATGCGGCGACGCACCGTGAAGCCGACTGACGGGGGCCTGGTGGCCGCGCTGGTCGCGACGGCGGGGCTGCTCGGGGTGCTGGCCACCGGTCACCTGCTCAAGCCCGAGTTCCTGCTGTGGCCACTGCCGTTCCTGGCGGTCGTGGCGGCCCGGCGGCCGGGGCGCGCGGTGTGGGCCGCGCTCGGCGTGGAGCTGCTGACCCAGGTGGACTACCCGTATCTCTTCGGCTTCCTCAGCTTCCCCTCGGCTGGGACCTTCGACCAGGCCGCTGCTGTGATCGTCGCGCGCAACCTCGGCCTGCTCTCCGTGCTGAGCTGGTGCTGGAGCGCCGTCTGGCGTGAGATGCGCCAGCTGGGTCGGGTGGGGCGGGTGGCTGTCCGCCGGACCGACCCCGCTGCCCCCGTGACCGACCCGGCTGTCACTCGGGCCAAGTAGGGTCGGACCGTGAGCACCGCCCTCTACCGCCGCTACCGGCCCGAGACGTTCGCCGACGTCATCGGGCAGGAGCACGTGACCGAGCCGCTCATGCAGGCGCTGCGCACCGGCCGGGTCGGGCATGCCTACCTCTTCAGCGGCCCACGCGGCTGCGGCAAGACCACCAGCGCCCGGATCCTCGCTCGCTGCCTCAACTGCGAGCAGGGCCCCACCCCCACTCCCTGTGGCAGCTGCGACTCGTGCGTGGCCCTCGCCCGCGGCGGCTCCGGCTCGGTCGACGTCATCGAGATCGATGCGGCCAGCCACGGTGGCGTCGACGATGCCCGCGACCTGCGGGAGCGGGCGTCCTACGGCCCGGCCCAGAGCCCGTTCAAGGTCTACATCATCGACGAGGCCCACATGGTCACCCCGCAGGGGTTCAACGCCCTGCTCAAGATCGTCGAAGAGCCCCCGGAGCACGTGAAGTTCGTCTTCGCGACGACCGAGCCGGAGAAGGTCATCGGCACCATCCGCTCCCGCACCCACCACTATCCCTTCCGGCTCGTCCCGCCGGCCAAGCTCACGGCATACCTCGAGCAGCTGTGCACCCAGGAGGGCGTCGCGGTCGCCCCGGGCGTGCTCGGTTTCGTCACCCGTGCCGGCGGCGGCTCGGTCCGCGACTCGCTGTCGGTGCTCGACCAGCTCATCGCGGGGTCGGGTGCCGACGGGCTCACCTATGAAGGCGCGGCCGCGCTGCTGGGCTTCACCAGCGTCGAGCTGCTCGACGCGACCATCGACGCGCTGGCGGCCCGCGACGCGGCGGCGGTGTTCTCTCAGGTCGACAAGGTCATCGAATCGGGCCACGACCCAAGGCGATTCGCGATGGACCTGCTGGAGCGGCTGCGCGACCTCATCATCGTCGCGGCCGTCCCCGATGGCGCGGCGCAGGTGTTGCGGGGTGTGCCCGAGGACCAGCTCGACCGGATGCGCGGCCAGCAGTCCCGCTTCGGCCCCGGCACGCTCTCGCGCGCTGCCGACATCGTCAACGCCGGCATCACCGAGATGACCGGCGCCACCAGCCCGCGCCTTCAGCTCGAGCTGATCTGCGCGCGAATCCTCCTCCCAGCCGCGTCCGGCGAGGGCGGGTATGCCGCCCGCCTGGACCGCATCGAACGTCGCCTCGACGTCGGCCCCGGACCATCAGTCGCTATGCCCTCTGCTCCGCATCCCGCACCACCCTCGTCGGCTGCACCCGCGCAGCCACTGCCGCCGCCTGCCGCACCGGCGGGCAGCTCCGAGTCGAGACCATCAACCGTCGCGCCAACTGCTCCCTTGTCGGCCGCTGCTGAGGCAGGGGCGCCCCCGGACGCCCCTGCCTCGGGCCTCGGCGGCTTGGACGTGACGGCCATCCGGCGGGTCTGGCCGGAGGTCCTGGGCCGAATCTTCACGATGCGCCGGGCTACCTGGACGTTCGTGTCGGCGCACGCTCAGGTCATCGACTACGACGGGCAACGGCTGGTGCTCGGCATCGCGACGACCGGGCTGACCCAGACCTTCCGGCAAGGCAATCACGCCGAGCTCATCCGCCAGGCCCTCATCGACGAGATCGGGTTGGATGCCCGAGTGGAGGGCGTCCCGATGCCGGCGGGCGGCATACCGCAACTGCGAGGCGGGGACGACCGGCCCGCGCCGCCGCCTGCGGGGCCGACCGCCGGCGACCGCGGGGCACGAGACGAGATCCCGCTGCCGCCAGACCCGCCAGACCCGGACGATCCGGGTTTCGAGCCGCCGCCCGACCCGGCCGACCAGACCTCCTTGCCCCCCGCCGCAACCAACCACGCCGAGCACGTCCATTCGGTCCGCGCTGAGTTGGCTCGCGCCAAGGAGGCAACCCGCCGCACCCTCGACGGGCGACACCACCGCGGCGCATCGGCCGCCGCGGT
>WBZS01000165.1_pt1 | contig 122764 bp, 101 predicted proteins | sample 5204201 | NCBI WGS metagenome assembly WBZS01 (sample SAMN12344357, study PRJNA552823) | activated sludge metagenome | biome: Activated sludge suspended growth; feature: Nitrification reactor; material: Wastewater; isolation source: activated sludge from nitrification reactor of wastewater... | reverse complement strand
GCATGTAATTTTTTAAATCTACCTGCAATACGGCATAGCCTTTAAAACAGGTGATGTCTTCCGAAAGCAATGAAAATTCGACATCTTCTTTTTCAAATATTTCTAAGGGCACATTTTGTTCGCAACCGATCGCGTCCTTAATTTTTAATTCATATTTTCCTGTTCCAAGATTGCCGATGATATTTTCTGATATTTCCACATGCTGATTGTTTAGTTGGTAAGTGAAAATGCCGGGAGTTTTCATGTTAAATTCGATTTTACCGTTCGTTTTATTGGGACAAGGCCCTTCAATGTCAAGAGTATAATCAAATTTTTGTCCGAATTGCAACGTATAGGATGTACTGTCTACGCATCCCCCGGAATTCACCAAAGTGGTATGGAATACAGTATCCCTGCTAAAACTTTGACCGAGAAGATCAAATGAATTTCCGGAACATATTATATATTTTTTAAATGTATGATTTGTTTCCGGTGCCTTCACTTGAGCACTGCCGGTCTGTATATTACATCCGTTATATATTTCCACCGTATATGTTCCGGCAGTGTTTACTGAAATGGTACTTTCTCCGCTGCCGTTACTCCATGTAATGTCGACATCCTGATAAGCATAATTTTGAAGTACAACGCGAAGTTCGGCCGCTTCTGTGGTGCAGGTCAGATCAGCAGAAATGACTTCAAATTTTACATCTTCTTTGTCCTGAATATTTATCTCAGAGCTATTGCTGCATCCAAAAGCATCAATAACACGCAGTGTATATTCACCGGCTCCTAAATTTGTTATGCGACTGGATTCCAGTTGTACTTCCTGATTATTTAAAGTATATGTATAGGATCCCGGTGTGGCATTTCCTACCTCAATGACCGCGTTTTGCTGACCCGGACAACTTCGCGATGCTTGTGCACTGAAGGTGATGGGCTCAGTAAAGCGAATGTCGTGAATTGTTGTTTCCAGACAGCCAAGTGCATTGAATGTTTCAACTGAGATTAAAGTATCGTGGGTAATGATTTGCCCGTTGATATTCAGATCCGACCCGTAACAGATTTTATATTTTTCAGTTTTTATAACCCGCACACAGTCAAAGGCGATCAGCATTTGGACAACAGCGGTATCATTGCAGGTGGCAATGGTAGCAGCTATACTGTCAATGATAATCTTTGCGCCTTCCGGCAAGGATGAAACTTCGATTTCCGGGTAATAAGTGCCAGCAGGTACCTCGCCAACATAAAAACGGCCATCGCCATCAGTGGTTGAACTGAAGGTTTGAAATTGTACCTGAATTCCGGAAACTACGGTATCTGAGGCATCAATAATTAAATTTTCATTGACGTCAGAATATACCAGACCACGAATTATACCAACAGGTTGATTCAATTGAAGTTGAAGCTTTTCTGAAGTGTTTTTACATCCGTTCTGACCGGTCATTTCGAGTGTATAAGTCCCGCTTTCACTCAGGATAATAAATGGGGTGTTTCCGCCCGACGAACCGGGAATCGCCATGTCGTTTTGGTACCACTGATAACTAAGTACACCCGTTAACATAGGAAAACAAAGCGTATCCGGCGCACACCGCTCAAAACAACCTGATGGTATTTTTGAAATATCAGGACCTTCCGCTACTTCTAGAATATTACTTACCCCGGTACAACCCTTGTCGTCAGTGGCGTTCACAAAATATTTGCCCGGTAAAACGGTATAAATATCATTTGTTTTTTTTCCGTTATTCCAGGTGTAGTGTAGATCAGCTGATGGATTGACAACAAACAATTGATGTGAAATACCCTCGCAAAGCAATCCCGGTGCATCGGCTTGTATCTGCACCCCGTTTGGCAATGCGTTCACCGCAACATGTACCGCTTCCAGCGTATTGGTACACCCTGTTATTTTATCCTTTAACGCCACAGTAAAGATGTACGTTCCGGCAGTTAACTGATTGCCAACCGCTTCGGTAAATGTTAATCGACTGGTGTTGTTGTTATTTTGCCATGTATATTCAAAATCCGGGTTTTCGGGAACCTGAATTATAAAATCACTGCCCTGACAAAATTCTATCTCATGATCAAAATAGCTCACTTCTTCGGAGCCTTGAATGACTTTTGATGTGATGAATGTTACCGGTTTTGGCAACACCTGTATGACTTTGGCAGAAGGCGTGTAAGTGCATCCGTTTATATCCGTCAGTGTAACCTTATAAATACCCGTGTTCCTGACTTCAAGCGTTGATGTTATTGTACTGTCGCTCCAGATCCACCTTGCTGCTCCGGCCGGCGCACTTAAAGTGGTAGATTGCCCTTCACAAAACACATCTCCGGGGTTGCTTGAAATTTCGCCCGACAATGGATTGTTTTTTATTTCAAGTTGATATTCGATGGAATTTTTACATCCAAACACCGATTCGATTTTTGCAGTTGCAGTATATACTCCGGCAACTTCAAAATTGTGATAAGCTTCCGGTGCCATTTGTTCATTGGTAGTTCCGCCCGTAGGATCATTAAATGTCCAGTTTACATCGGATATTTGTTCATATTGGTCTAAAACAAATCTTGTGGTTTCTTTTTCACAAAATGAATCATAGGCCTCTATGGCAGCTATCGGATTGGCATAAAGCGTAATCTCCTGAGTGAATTCATCAGTACAACTGCCATTCGAAATGACTAGCTTTACAGTATAGGTACCTGCTTTGTTAAATATATGGACCGGATCAGGCAAATTGGATGTATTGCTGGCCCCGCTTAATGGATCCCCAAAATCCCATAACCAGGAAGTGATGGTTTTACCGGGGATAAATGTGGACCGATCATAAAACTGAATACCCGTACCCTCACAACCGTTATTAAAGTCAAACGATGCTTTCACCGGCACCTCAATCACTTTGGTAATTCGTTTGCGACAGGTACTCCCGGCTTGGTTGGAATCGTCTACCTCGGCGGAATGCGTTACCTTAAAATATCCGGCATTGCTGAAATGATGCACTGGATTTGGATCCGCATCATAATTTTGAGATGACAAATAGTCGCCAAAATTCCAGATCGTACTTCCGGGTATAATATCAGTATCCAAACTGAAAAACTGAAGTGAATTACAATCCAGACTGTTGTAATTATAGTTAACAACGCCATTGGCAGAAAGACAATGATTATTTCCGCCGCCAAGTGTATCCGGTGGTGGTGGATTACCGGGGTCGCAAACATCAAATAGGATTACGGTATTGGAAAGGTTGGTACATCCAAAGGCATCGGTCACCTTCACATTGTATTTGCCAATATCGCTGGCAGCATAGGTATCCGAAGTGACATTTAAATCTGTCCCATTTTTATACCAGGTGTAAGTATACCCATCCTCGGCATCCAGCGCATATAAGGTTGGAAAATTGACTGGAGGGGCGGTCAGGCAAACAATTTCGGAATCAGGCGTCGATAGAAAAATATTGGGTAGAGGAAGTGTTTGTATAGTAAAATTGACATGACCACGGCAGCCATTGATATCCATGACTTCACTGGTGTAGGTACCCGGCAGCAATGAAGGCTGAATTGCCGTGGAAGCAAAACTGCTGTCGGCAGAAACCCACCGGTAACTCGTAAATGTTTGTGCGGTTTTAACTTCACTGAAGACTCCCGAACATTGGGCTGCTGGAAATTCAACAACAGGTTCAGGTAAGGCGTGTACATGGATAGTTTTTGAATATACGCCGGAACAGGTGGTTAATTGAATTAGATGGCTTCCGGGCCTGGTCCATATAAGTTGAATATTTTGCGCTTTGCGATCTTTGATCGTAGCTGCATCTGCCGGTATGATTTCCCAGTCATAGTCCAGAGATTCAAAAAAAGTGGCAGAGATGGAATAAGTATCAAACAAACAGGATTGGTCAGCACCTTGAAGGGTTACAGCGGCAATCTGGTGCCCTTGCCAAACATAGGCAGGGGATGGACAAAAAGCGCCTGAAAGATCAGTTTGAACCAGAGATAGATAATAGGGGCCATCGCTGTTCCAGCTGACTAACACATGTTCACCGGTTTGTGTAGTGGTACTATTTCCATCCGTAATTTTCCATTGATAATGTACCTCGGTCAGGTTAGCATCTGCAGTATATAGGTATTGATTGCCTTTACAAATGCTTTTTTCTCCTTTTATACCTGCAGGTAATTTACTGGGTGCGAGGACAGCTGCTTCTGCTTTTTGGCCACCCTTACAATGGGTAGGTGATGTAGTAGTAACAATTATTTTCGATATGCCCGCAGGTACTTGAAACTGAATCACAGCTTTATTTGAAGCCGAATATATGATCTGATTATTTTCATCGCGAACTTCCCATGATTCTATATTGACAGGGATGTTGGATTCATCAACGGCACTGGCTTCTGCAAGCTCGCCGGAACACAGCTGACTATCGCTGAGCTTCAGATGATACGGAGATTTAAGTAAAACTTTGAGCTCATCAGATCCCCCGCAACGAAGATAACAATTATTGAAACTGACCTGAATCGTCCCTTCTTCGCCATACATCCAGTCTACAATAATTGTATTCGAACCTTGACCCGCACTAATGTTTCCACCTGCGACAACCCACTGATAATCCGTAGCCCCATATTTTTGAATGGTATAAATTTCTTTTGATCCCTTACATGCATTGGTTTGCCCTGCAATCTTTGCTGCTTCCGAAACAATGGGTATCTCAAAAACAGCTTTTTTTGGACATAAATCAAAATTACATCCGGAAACTTCAAGTTCAATGACACCTACAGGGCCTGTACCCCACTCAATGGTAATGGACTTGTCAGTCAGTCCCCCGCCATGCTTGATGGTACCATTGCCGGAAACTTTCCAGTGGAAAGTACCGCAATCGGCAGCAGTGGTATAGGTGGTGGTTGTATTTTCACATAGGGTAGATTTGCAGTCAATTTGCGGCAGATATTTATCTTTAATGATGATTTCTTTAGTGATACTACCGGTACAACCACATTCATTAGTCAGCGTTAGAGATATCTGATAGGTTCCGGGAGCATCATAACTGATTTCTGGCATGATTTCACTGGAAAGAATTCCATTTCCAAAATCCCAGGTATAGGTCACCCCGTTTAACGTAGTGGGTACCAAAGTCACTGGCTCATCCACGCAAAAGGTTTGTCCGGGAATTAAAAAATCTGCTTCAAGGTCAGATAAGACTTCCACACAAAGACTGCCTTCAGTCAAACAATTGAAACCGATATCATTCAAAGCTGAAATGACATGTATACCGGGTGTACCCCACTGCACTGTGATCTCTGATTTTTGATAATCTACCGCAATAGAAGTGGAACCTTCGGCGGTAATGACCAGCGGCAGCCCTCCCGGATTGATAAATCCATACTTGGATGTGGCGCCGACACATGATTTTGGACAATTGCCGGGGGAATTATCTTTACTGCAACCCAGACTATCCAAGGGGTAGATGCTGATGGGTAACCGGTCGTTGACAATCACTATTAGGGAGTCAGACAGGACGTTGCCTGAGGGAGCATAATACCAGGCCTGCAAAAAATAGGTACCCGGGCAAGCATAACAGACCGTAAAATTTCCGGTTTGAAAGTCCTGATTCACTGTAGAACAGCTCTGAGACGGGCCATTGACATTCACTGAAAATTCCACCCCGTTTGGAAAATTTATATTGGGAGCGTAAACTTCACACCCTGTACAAACTTCTGTATTGCCAAGGATTCTTATGGTATTTTGGGCTTGTATACTATAGTTTATTAAAAACAAAAAGACCGCCAGACAGAAATGTTCTATTTTCATATTTTTTTGTTGAAATGTCAATCAATAACTTTAAGAGCACATTTTTTCCAAAAACGCTCCTTTTGATTTTTAAAATTTATGACCTGATTTGAAGACATTTTTACACTTATTTTCAGTTTGGATGAGGTGGACCAGTCTAAAATCCGAAGAAAATTGATTTTCTTTTTTTATCCCAATTGTGTTTTGTTCTGGCTTACACGAGAATAAACGAACCGTAATTTATAAAGCACCTAATTTTTTACCCGCTCATGCCACCAGACCTGTTTTGTTGAAAGTCAGATAATGTACTGAAAAAAATAGATGCATAGACCATGAAAGCAAATGATGCATCATGAAGCCATAATAACAAAAATTTACTTGGCGTAAGCAAAGACAACATGTTGACATTCCAAAGGAATCATTTTTTTAGTTGATATAAATGGGGACAAGAGGCACGCAAAAAACAAACTTTTTTTTGTTTCTTTTGTTCCCTCCCTTTTATGGAAAGCAAAGATATAGATAGGATCATAGAAATGGCGTGGGAAGACCGGACTCCCTTTGAAGCCATTGAATTACAGTTTGGTATTTCTGAATCGCAGGTAATTGCCCTGATGAGGAAAGAACTTAAAAGAAACAGCTTTAATTTGTGGCGCGCCCGCGTTCACCAAGGCATCAGTTCAAAACATCTTAAAAAGCGCAATCTGTTAATTTCCAGATTTAAATGCAGCCGGCAGCGGACAATCAGCCAAAATAAAATTAGTAAACGTTAATCAATGTTGGTTAAAATAGGCAATCATATAATGCTGTATAATTGTTTTCAAAAAAGCAATAATGTATTTGCTTAATTTTTTTTTGCTACTGATGTTAACCCGGATCACCCTTTTGACCAACCAATGTTAGAAAGTGGTGCGACCAATGTTATTATATCCGGATGTCATAGCCTCTGGCATAGCCTGATTATTTTTGGGTACAAAGAAAGAAATTCGAAACAAAGATAAAATTGGAATATCTGAATTTTCTGCCGCAGGTTTTGGCTATGGTTAAACTTTTACTTATTTTTAATGTCTGTATACAAATTGCTAAATCGGTATTTATTATGATTTTACGTTATTTTCCTTTGTTCCTAATGCTGATTTTTATTCAGCCCCGTTTCGCCGTGTGTCAGGTCGTTGAAACAAATTATGGTCGTATAAATGGTACCACTTTAGGGGGAGTTTACCGGTTTTTAGGTATCCCTTTTGCCAGGCCGCCGTTGGGAGACCTACGGTGGAAAGCACCGGTAGAGCCCATGAGTTGGGATAGTATACTCGAAACCAAATCATTTGCACCGGTATGCCCGCAGAAGAGGTTTGACCCTGGAAACGCAAACGGAGAGATTGTTGGCAATGAAGATTGTTTATACCTCAACATATGGACGCCGCAAATCCAGGTTGGCCGGCTTCCGGTACTTGTTTTTATCCATGGCGGAGGAAATCAGCAGGGCGGGGCAGCCGATTTTAAAGCCGGTACATATATGTTTGATGGCAATAATATGGCACAGCGTGGTAGCTGCGTTGTCGTTACCTTGCAATATCGTTTAGGCCCGCTGGGTTTTATGGTTCATGGAGGACTGGAAGCTGAAAATCAGCAGCACGTCTCCGGAAATTATGCCATCATGGACCAGATTCTGGCATTAAAATGGGTAAAAGACAATATTGCCAAATTCGGAGGGGATCCTGAAAAAGTAATGATCTTTGGAGAAAGCGCAGGCGGTGTGGACGTCGGCAATCTTCTGACCACACCTCAGGCAAATCAACTTTTTCAGCGGGCCTGCATTCAAAGTGCAGTCCCTGTTATCGTAGATTATAAGGTAATGAAAGATCGCGGAATTGAATTTGTAAATAAATATATTACAGGTGGCTCAGACACTGATAAAATAAATTTCATGAGATCCCTTCCGGCAAGTGAACTGGTGAAGGATCAGACCTCTCCGCTCGAAGGGGGTGTTGTCGGACTGGAATGGTTATCAGTAATAGATGGGCTTGTTTTTAATAATTTGCCGGACAATATATTTCAGAGCAGCCAATTTAATAAAGTACCCCTGATCATTGGCAGCAATGAAGATGAAATGAGCCTGAATGCACCCCAAACGGTAACACCGGGCACGTTGACATTATTCATTAATTCAACGGTTCCTGCGCCTTACAGACAGGAGGCACTGCTGTATTACCCACCCGGAAACAACAACAACGATGCCCGAAAATCATGGATTGATTTTCTGACAGACAGCCAGTTTACATCTACTACCAGAAGGACCGCAAGGTGTGTATCAGCCAACCAGAATGAGCCGGTGTGGAGGTATTTTTTTACCCACAAACACGGTCCCGCAGCGTTAAAAAGTTTGGGCAGCTATCACGGTATGGAATTGTTTTATGTATTTAATAATTGGGAAAATACAACTTTTGGTTCCGGACCATTATTTACCACGGCAGATGACGCTGTTCAAAAATTGATGTTGGAATATTGGGTGAATTTTGCAGACACCGGAAACCCGAACAGGAATGGCCTCCCGGATTGGCCCCGGTATAACAGGGATTGTTATCTCAATATTAATAAAATGCCGGATGGCTCTTCCTGCGGTCTCAGAACCGAAGTCTCCGATTTTTGGGATAAAGTGATGAATTATATTCCATGTAGCAGCACCAATGACACCGATGATACAGCGTTAACGTATAAACTGGATATCTATCCCAACCCTTCCTCAGGTTATTTTTATATCATTCAGAACCTGCAGCTTACTTTTTCAGTGTATGATATCAATGGGAAAAAAGTAGATTCCAAAATCGAAAATGGACGCGTAGATTTAAATGGCCAACCGGACGGTATGTACTTTATTATGGGTGAAACCGACCACGGAAGATGGGTAGGGAGAGCCTTTAAATTTTGATTAATGGCCTGGATTTTTTGAAAAATTAAATCAAAACATTTTTAATTGCATACCCTGATTTAAGGTGATTTTTCTGCATAATCCGGCTTCTCTTTTTTTTCAATACATGCATCATATGAAACGCGCCAAAAGAGTAATAGCAATCACACGGGAAGGTTTAAATGTTTGGGTAAACAGAAATTATATTGGAGAAAAATAGACGACGTAGTCTGCAATATGGTAAAATAAGCGCTGAAACAAATGGAAATCACCTCAATAAAAGAGAATACCTGAATTGCACCTTCTCTGCGAGTGCCTGAAGGATATGACCAATTATTTGTATTGTTAGATGTTAAACAAAGTCAGGGCAAATGCGGTCGGATGGCTTTCCTCCATCCCGCCGCTATTTTGGAACCTGTTACAATGCGCACTTGACCTGTAACTCCGTCGAACTCACATTATTTTATATATGGCAAAGATAGCATAAACAGGGCCTTTTTAATGAATAACTGCCATATGGGCGAATTGAAAATGGAAAAGGTAATATGCACATACAATAGAATAAAAAAAAGCGGGTTAGCGTCCGTTAATTAAAGATTTATCCTGGTTTTACACGCAAAAGACGGTTGCAAAATAAATAGGACGCCGGATTGTAGCAAATTGAATTTAAAGTACCTATTTTGGGTTTTAATACATTAAAATGAAAATATTACTTACAGGCGTTACCGGCTATATTGGCCAGCGCTTATTACAGGTACTGCTCGATCAGGGGCACCATGTAATATGTTGTGTCCGTGATGCAAAGAGGTTTAAATTCCACGAATACAATAAAGAAAACATCACCTTGCTGGAAGTGGATTTTTTTACCGGCGATGGTCTGCGGTCTGTTCCCGATGACCTGGACGTGGCTTATTATCTGATCCATTCTATGTCTACTTTGCACGGCGATTTTGAAAATATGGAAGCCACTTGTGCCACTAATTTTAGAAAACGACTGGAACAAACCAGGGTAAAACAGGTGATTTATTTGAGCGGTATCGTTAACGAAAAGGAATTGTCCAAACACCTCACTTCCAGAAAACACGTAGAAGATATTTTATCCCATGCTACCTTTGCCTTGACAACACTAAGGGCAGGCATCATAGTGGGTTCAGGAAGCGCGTCCTTTGAAATCATCCGGGATTTGGTTGAAAAATTGCCGGTAATGATTGCACCGAAATGGCTGAAAACCCGTTGCCAGCCTATTGGAATTCGAAATGTCATTCAATTTTTAGACAGGGTCAAAGGCCTTGATTTTACCTATGATAAATCCTTTGACATTGGTGGGCCGGATATTCTGACATACAAAGAGATGCTGCTGAAGTTTGCTAAAATTCGCAACCTCCGGCGATATATTTGGGTAGTTCCTTTTATGACGCCTAAAATTTCTTCCTACTGGCTTTATTTTGTCACGTCAACCTCCTACGCACTCGCTAAAAACCTGGTGAACTCCATGAAAGTGGAAGTCGTTTGTACCCCGAACAACCTGGCTGAAATGCTCGGCATTACCCTCTTGGATTATGATACTTCTATACGACTGGCCTTTGACCGAACGGAACAGAATCAGGTATTATCCAGTTGGAAAGACGCACTCACCAGCAACGTCCTCCACAAGGGCATATCCCAGTATATCGAGGTGCCCGTAAACGGGTGTTTTACCGATATGCGTAAAAGGAAAGTTTTTGATGTGCCAACTTGTTTGAATAAAATCTGGTCCATAGGTGGCAGCAACGGATGGTATTATGGAAATGTGCTTTGGGAAGTCCGGGGTATTATTGATCAGCTTTTTGGAGGGGTAGGCATGCGAAGAGGTAGGAAAAGTTTGACCGAAATCCACAATGGCGATGCACTGGATTTTTGGCGAGTTTTACTGGCGGATAAAAAGGAAAAGAGGCTGCTGCTATACGCTGAAATGAAATTGCCGGGCGAAGCTTGGCTTGAATTCAAAATCGATGAAAATGACATGTTGATCCAAACTGCTACTTTTAGACCACTGGGCGTGTTGGGCAGATTATATTGGTATGCTGTTTTGCCATTTCATGGACTTATCTTTGGCGGCATGATTAAAAAATTAGCGGATGCATCTTAAATTATATATGCAGCTTAATTGGCTTAAATAGGAAGAAGTACCATTCGTTTTATAAAATAAAAATACCTTTCTCTTCGTCAGCATTTTGTTCTGAAGAGAAAGGTATCGTCAGCCTCTTTTAGGCGCATTTTTATTTAGATTGCCCTTAATTGCAACCCATATCCAGCCTGGATTGAGGGTCATTGTTTGGAAAACAATTACCTGATCCGACAAAATTTGGTTTGTATCTTTTCAGGTTTGGATCAAACAAACCATTAGCTAAAAACTCCGTTAATTCATCGACTTCTGAATCAGTCATTTGTAAAGGTTTAAACAGACCATCAATTCTGCTGGCTTCTACTTTTGGATTTTCAGGAATACCGGCATTAAAATATTGGACTACTTCTCTTAAACTTCGTTTGGAGGCCCCATGAAAGTAAAATCCGACATCTTTGAGGTTGTATAGTTCAGGCACTTTAAATTTGTAAAGGTCATCATCATTTAAGGTAAATCCGGCCCTGCCTTTATGTCTGCCATCGTTGGTTTTGTAAACCAGATAGCCGTTTTGGTCCAGGTCTTTTACGCCTAAGGCAGCAAACCGCTGACCATTTAAGGATGGGCTGTTATGGCAGTTGACACATCCTGCTTTATCAAAAAATAATATGGCGCCTTTCTTTTGTTTTTCTGTCATGGCATTCTGATCTCCGTTCAGCCATTTTTGGAAAGGTGCCTGATTGGTGAGTATGGTTCTGAAATAAGCAGAAATGGCGTGGGAAGCCGTCTGCAACGTATATCTCTGCCCAACCGGTATATCCGCAAAGGCATTGTCAAATAATGCCGTATAACCAAGCTCATCCATCAGTTTTTTATTGATGACCTGTCTGTGTGTGATCAGCGCCCGCGTAACAACGGCTTCCAACCCTTCGCGGTTTTCTTTGTTGATTAAGGTCAGCGTATCAGCAACACCCCAGATGCTTTCTGTTCCAACGTTCATACCAAATGAACCAAAGGCGCCATTCCATAATGGATTGCGAACATAGGCCAGATTTATAACCGGCAGCGGTCGCGCACCCTGGGCATCTACTTCTGTTCCGTTATAACTTCCGTTAATAGTTCTTCCTGCCCCGAGATATCCAAAACCGACAGCACCATCAGCTATACCCTGAAACCTGCCCGCTGTAAAACCAACCTCAGGTATATGACACGTACTGCATGAATAGGTAGCAGTAGACACAGGTTTTTTAGGTGCCATACCGATGCCGGTTTCAAAAAATAACATGTTTCCCAAGGCTACTTTGGGATAGGTAATCGGATTTTTAGGGTCTTGATTGGGTATTTTTGAATAATCGATGCCTGTTGGCAGGGTGTAAAAGTCTATATTCCCTGTTTGACTTTTACTTTTAAGCAGATTGATCAACTTTGTGTCCAGGGTATCTTCAGTCACTACAACCGCATCCTGATTACAAGAAAACAAAGTTATGATCAGAATTATTGAAAAAAACCTTAATTCTGGTAAAAAATGTTTCATATCAAAATGTTTTAGAAATTATCGAAAGCACAAAAATAGAAAGCCGGTCCATTTGGTAGTTATGACAAAAATCATCTAAAAAAAATTCTAATAAGTTTCTAATAAGTTTTCACAACCCCCATTTAAGCGGCATCACAGGGGATGAAAAATGAAATCGGCAGAATAAAAATAGTGCGGTTTAGGAGTACTGACCAGTTTGTATGATTTAAAAAAAATAGTATGCTATAATCTGTAATGTCAACTATTAATGTAGCGGGAATTTCCATCTTAATTTTTACAACAAAATTTATGTATACTTTAAAAGGATTTGCTGATGCCCCTCAAACCCCAACCCAAATGAAATTTTGACCTTTGTTTCAGCAAATAACAGGATATCCTGGGTATGAAGTATAAATTTTAATGCGACAATAGACCTTAGGCGATGAGAATTAAAAAATGAAAAAGGAACTGGTTTATTATCATACTTTTTTGCTGGATATTTTTTACACCCATTTTGGATTTTAAAGCATCGGGATTTTAAATCCGGTTAAACAAGGCAGCGACCACATGGATAAATTATTAACCAAATTCAATAAAAAAGCCCGCTTCACGGGTAGAAAGCAGGCCTTATAAAGGTTTTACAGTAATAAATTCAAAAATAGTCAGTTAGTTGCCCTGTACCACCAATTTTATGGCTTCAGTCGAGGTTCGTACAACATATATCCCTCCGGGTAAATTTGAAAGCTGACCGGTAGAAAATGCCTCGACCACAAATTTTGTCACTAGTCTCCCCTGCATGTCATAGATACGTACTTGTTTGACAACACTGGATCCGTTTTCGATCAGGGTATTGCCTTCGGAAGGATTCGGATATACCTTTAGCTGGTTTTGCACTGTTTCTTCAGTGGCCGATGTACCTTCATTATTGGACCCGAAGGTGTGTTCACCAATTACAAAATTGCCGGTACCATTGGGTATTCTTGCTGATGATTTATTGGTTGTCTGCTGGCCAAAGGTCACCTCATCCAGAATAACAAGATTTTTATCCAGTAGCAGGATTGATTCCCCGCCGGCAGACAATTTAAAATTGGCGTGATATGGCCCTTGTGTTTGGTCTTCATCAGCCCAGATAATTAAATAGTCATGTGCTTTTATAGTAATACCATTGCCAAACGTAAATTTGGTGAGGTTGTCAGCATTGTCAGTTAAATTATATCCCGATAAGTCAATGTCCTGACTGGTGGTGTTGTACAGTTCAATCCAGTCTTCTGTTTCGTCAAACTCATCTTTTATAATTCCGGTATTGGTAGCCATAAATTCATTGATGACAACAGAGGAAACTGTCGAAGTGGTGGCCTCTACTTTGAAAAATAAAAGCTGGTGTTCCGCTCCCGCAGGATAGTAACTTCTGGATGCAGTACTGTTATTTCCAATGACTTCGATATAATATTTCACAAGGCTGCCGGCCGTAAATTTTGGTAAATGAGCCGTAAATATGCCATCCCCGGCTTGTTCATCGCCCTGGCTGCCATCGTCAGTTAAATTCAGTTTCGAAAACTGCGAAGAAAAGCCGGCAGCATAATGCAATACCACTGTTTTAATGCCGGCAGAAAAGGATACCGTCGCCGAAACCCGGACCTGATCATCCGGAGTGACCGCATTGGCTGCCTCACCTTTTAAGGTTGATTTAACATCATAAATGACCGGACTTTCTGCTTTTACTTCGCTGTTGCTCAGCAAAGAAGCTTTTCTGTTTTTTATGAAATTTTTTAATACATTCAACTCATTGGTATAGGCATTGTTTGAAGTTGGTTTTTTTGTGTCTGCAAATACACTGGCACGAATCAACCCGTCGTAATAATCGATGAGGGCATTGACTTTGGTTTCATCGAGAAGGGTTTGGATGATCGTTCGCATATGCGCAAGATAGCGTTGTCTGAAAGCTGGTACGGCCAGCAGCTTGTTGAGCAAAGGATAGTTTACCTTTTCAGCATTATAAAAGGGAGACCACGACGCATGCGCCGTTAAAAACGTGCTGTTTGCATCGTAATCATATGTTGCCCAACGGCCGGTTTCAGCATCCCGGTAAATGTAATAATCCATTTTACCCTTATATACATAACTGTCATCATCGCCAAATGCGATTTCACACGCAAGATGCCATAATATTTTATCGATATCAAATACTTTTGGAGCCTCCGTTTCCAGGTTTGCTCCACTGTTATTGAGCACATTACAGGCTTGGATGAGCTGCTGCCACGGATCACTCACCCCCGAACTTTTTAAAGTGTAATACTGTTGATATTTGGTTGTATCAGTACCCAGATAATTGATACCCGCTGTACCATCACCCCATTGCCCGCCGGGTCCGCCGGGTCCGGTAGAACTGCCATCCGGACGGTCAGCACGCAGGTTGATACCATCATTACTTTCATACCATTCTTGCAGAAAATCTTTGTTTAACTGTTGCACATTTTGGTATATTCCCCAATCCTGATCGTTGAGATACAGTCGGACAAAATTGGCTTTGGCCGAAGGACTGTGATTGCGGATTAATCGGTAGTACAAAACCTCGCGCATAAAAGAAGGGTCAGTCCAGGAATTATTTAGATTTAATGTTTTATAGCCTTCCAGTTTTTGATCCCCGCGTACGTAATCCATGGTGATATTGAATGACTTCTTTTGGGTGTTGTTCATGAAATAGGAAGTTTGCCCTTTAAACCGGACACCAACGCTGTCGTAGGTAACACCTTTATATTTAAGGGTACATGGTATATCTGTTTTACTGTTGTAGTACTGAGTCAACAGGTTCCAGTAATTGGTTTGCGGAAAATAAAGACGGACTTCTTCCACAACAGCTTCTTTATATAATCCATCGGAAATCAGATCTCCTGCAATCAGCATTTTACCATCACTAGAGGTATGCCATTGGGCTGGTAGTGTTTGGGCGAACAAAGGCAACGTGCAGACTAAAACTGCAGCCAATAATAATGTAAAACGCATATTTTGTATTGTTTAGATCTACATGATAAGGTTCAAATATAGTATTTGTACTATTATTTTAAGCGAAATTTTTATTTTAATCAAATTTTAAAAGGAATATGACCCGATGATATATAAAGTTGGTGAATTCAATGCAAATCTCTAAATCGGCAAAGCGACCATTTTTTATACATTGAAAATCGCAGCATTTGGTAAAATTACCATATGTGGGCTGCTGATTCGCATAATACGGCTTTCCCGCTTTTTTATTTACAAACGGGTCATTCAGCGAATACCCAATTTACTTTTTAGCCTTTGTTACAGGGGAAAACCGTTCAAAAAAAACAGGTTGAATACAAATTGTTTCCATATATTGCATTAGTGCTTTCGGAACAATGTCTGAAATACAGCTTCGCAAAACTTCTTTTTTGAAGATGTTTTTATTGGAAATGGATTTTCTGATGCCTTACTAGGCATAAAGTCAGGTGCTGTCGCAATTCATAAGCAATCTAAATTTTAAGTTTAAACAGCTGGAAAATATAAATGCCTGATACAATGGACAGTTTGCTTTTTCACTTACCTGCCTCCCTGAACCAAGGGTGTAAAGCATATTTTTATCCCTTCTTGCGTATAGCATTTTCCGGGCTTGTCCCGACGTTGTCCCGAGGTTGTCCCGACCTTGTGCCGAGGATAAGCCATAGATAACTCTGGGATAAGTCTCGTTTACCCCATGGATAAGTTATCAATAAGCCATACAGAAAATGACCATGAGATTACCAAAAACCAGCCAAAGCAAGCTTACCCGGCTACAGAAGAATATCCAATTAAATTGATTAAATGATTCCATGTATGGTGCAGCAGGCTCAGATACTTCTCAACAAGTATGGCTGAATTCCTGGGCGACAAGCTATATATTCGGCAATTTTCAGATGAAATACACCGGATTTATATTAGCATGCGGAAAGCTTACGGTGTTTGCACAACAAGCATGTGCTTATTTTTTTTACCGTTTTCAACGATGATGTATTTTCCGTGCAACAAATCATGGAGTCCGGGTTTATAATCATGAGTAGCTACTTTTACCTTATTGATAGAAACAGCATTGTTTTGAATGGCTTTACGCGCCTCTGACTTGGAAGACAAAATACCGGCGTTTGCCAGAATATCAGTAATGGTAGATCCGTCAGCCAGACAGGCTGAACTGATCTCGGCAACCGGAATTTCTTCGGAAATGGTAATCAGATCCGCAAGGGGCATCTGATGTAAGGAAGCAGCATTGGCATCTTTCCCAAATAAAATATGACTCACGGCCACCACAGATTCATAATCGGCATCAGAGTGCACTCTTCGGGTTAACTCCTCTGCTAAAATAGCTTTGAGCGCTTTTAAGTTGTCTTTATATTCAGCTTCCAGCACTTCCACTTCTGCTTTGGACTTAAGGGTGAAATAACGCAGATATTTGGGCAAATCCGCATCATCAGCGTTTAGCCAAAACTGATAAAATTTATAGGGCGAGGTTAGTTTGGCATCCAGCCATATATTTCCTTGTTCTGATTTCCCGAATTTAGTCCCGTCCGATTTGGTAAGCAATGGGGTTGTAACGGCATAGGCCTTTCCATCGGTATTCCTGCGTATAAATTCAGTGCCGGAGGTGATATTACCCCATTGGTCCGATCCGCCCATCTGTACCACACATTGATATTTTTCAAAAAGCAACTGGAAGTCATAGGACTGAAGCAACTGGTAGGAAAATTCGGTAAAGGACAAACCCGTCTCTAACCTGTTTTTCACTGAATCCTTTGACATCATATAGCTTACAGTGAGGGTTTTACCCACATCTCTGAGGAAATCAAGCACGTTCATGTCCTTATAAAAATCGTGATTGTTGAGTATAACAGCCGCATTGGGCCCCTCAAAATCCAGGAATTTTTTCATCTGCTCAACCTGAAATGCCAGATTGGCATCCAGTTCTTCGTACGACTTTAGGTCTCTTTCTTTTTCTTTAAAGGAGGGATCACCAATTCTGCCTGTAGCACCACCCATCAGCACAATGGGTTTGTGCCCGGAAAGTTGAAACAATTTTAAAAGCATGATCTGTACAAAATTGCCAATAGTCATACTCGGCGCTGTGGGGTCGAAGCCAATGTATCCCGTAACACTTCCGCCTTTAAGCACATTTTCTACGCCCGGTGTTTTATCGTGGAGCATGCCACGCCATTCCAGTTCTTCTATAAAATTTAACATCAAAAAATGATTATGATTTACAATTTAAAGATTTGTGATCGCCTCAAATCATTATCTTTGCTTTTTTTGAAAGGGCAAAAGTAAGATTTTTACCCGAATAAGTCCAACGCTTATATGAATATTGAGCATTTCATTGCAAAAAGGATAGCACTGACCAACACCGGTTCATTCACCAAAGTGATTATTCGGATCGCAATGGCAGCTATTGCAGTGAGCCTGACCGTCATGATCCTGACAACTGCCATCATTGCAGGCTTTAAAAAGGAAATTTCAGACAAAATATTTGGCTTCTGGGGCCATATCCACATTACTGACGGAAATATCAATAGAAACTTTGAGCTGACACCCATTCCGTCTGATGCCGTGTATTACCGGCAGATCAGAGAAATTGACCACATCGAATATCAGGAGGAGGTTAAACTCTTCGGCTTTTCTATGGAAGGTAAAGTCAAGGATAAAACGACCAACGGGGGCGTACGCGGTGTTCACCCGTACATCCTTTTACCCGGCTTACTCAGTACAAAAGAAAACTTTCACGGCGTTTTGCTGAAAGGCGTGGATGCAGAATACGACTGGACTAAAATGGAAAAATTTATCACCAAAGGTTCTAAAATCACCTTTGTCAAAGATTCCGCTTCGGCCCAAATGCTCATTTCTAAAAACATAGCCGACAAGATGGGCCTGGATACCAGCGATAGGGTAGTACTGAGCTTTATTAGGGATAAAGAACAGATTAAAAAACGATTTAAAATTTGTGGAATTTATAACACCGGACTGGAAGAGTACGATAAAAGATTTGGAATCGTGGATATCGCTAAACTGCAGGAAGTCTTACACTGGCCTTCCAATCAGGTTCAGGGCATGGAAGTAGTGCTGGAGGACGTGCGTGACCTGGATGTCATTTCCGAATATATTTATTATGAAATCCTGCCTCAGCAATATTATGCCGAAACCATCCGTTCCAAATTTCCTTCTATTTTTGAATGGCTGAGCCTGCAGGACATCAATGAAAAGATCATCCTTCAGCTCATGTTACTCGTCGCCGTAATTAATATGATCACAGTATTGCTTATCCTGATTCTGGAGCGTACCCAAATGATCGGTATCCTGAAATCTCTTGGAATGAATAACGCAGGTGTCAGAAAAATATTTATTTACAATGCCGCTTATATCATCTTTTTTGGACTGCTGATCGGCAATGTTGCCGGTATTGGTATCGCCATGATACAGAAACATTTTCAATTCATCAAGCTGGATGAAGCAAATTACTACCTGAATACTGCCCCCATCGACATAAACTGGTGGACCATCTTGCTTTTAAACATGGGGACCATGGTGCTTACCCTGCTTTTTTTAATTTTACCCACTTTTCTGGTTACCAGAATCACACCGGTGAAGGCCTTGAGATTTGATTAAGCCATGCACAGAGTGTCTTATTATTTTAATCAGTTTACGCTCAGAATGAAGAGAATGGGATGGCACCTGGCTTATCCGGTTCACAAACGAAGGGCAAACCGGTTTCCACCCGGGGGTATTCTGGAATGGACATCCGATACCCTGTTTTACCTGTTCGATTGCCTGGCAATTCCGGAAATCTATGATGCGATCATGAATCTTTTGAAAACCAATACCAGACCCCTCACCGCGGCTGAAGTCGAACTGGGTTACAATGTATTTGGAAATTCAATCAATTATAACCTCATCAGGATAGACGACCGGGCCAGATTCGGGACAAAAAACATGGCAGCAGCATATGTCAGTTTTAATACTATAAACTACATGCGTAAGATCAAAAAAGAAGTGTTTATTCACGAATTGGTACACATCTGGCAATTCCAGAATTTTGGCAGCATTTACATTGCCAGGGCGATAAAAGCACAGCGAAGCAGGGAAGGCTATAACTATGGTGGGGCACCCAACCTGTACCAGGTAATGCTTCGCGGCGGTAGCTTATTCGATTTTAATTTTGAACAGCAGGCCGATATCATTGAAGATTATTACAAAATGAAACAAAACGCCGCAAAGGCAGGCCCCATGCTTTTGCAAACCTATAATTATTTTGCAAACCAATTGTTTTCTATCACCTGAAAATGTGACCCGGCATCAGGTAGTTGTTTTTAATTAAAACATAAAACTGCATACGATTGAAACTTCCAATTTCCCAAATGTTTCAGGAATTGCTAATTTCGATTTTTTTCGATAATTTTCCCCAATGTAACCCCCGACGTATAATTTTCCCTCATTTACTTTCTTTAATTATTGAACCTTCTATATTGAAAGCTAATATCCTGGGATTAATTCCATAGGTAAAAGTGTAAAAATTCGAATCTACTTTTACTGCATCTTTAAAAAATGACTGGTCATACTCTGGAAAATCCTTAATGTATCGTTGGGAGTAAGCGGTAATATTAATAAGTGATAAGATAATAAAGAACAATTTTAGTCTGAATTTCCAATTTTTGATTGTCGTTTATTTTATTTTACATTTTATCTAAAAATCTAAATTGACTTTTCTTATGCAGCTTAAAGTTACTTCAAAATCTTGCACTGCTGATCTTGTAATACTTTTAACCATCATGACGATACTCATTCTAAATATTTAAGTTTTACGCCATCATAGATTTAAAAATGTTTTAAATAAATAACAATATCTTTATATATGTCTTGGGAAATGGATTGTTAATCAGAATAAATCCATATATCAAAATTGATCATTGTAAATAAAACAAATTGGTACTGTATTGTATTTGCAGAATTATTTTGTATAAAATTCAAACATTTTCGCAATAAAGTATTTTAAAGACGTAGTATGCAATAATAAATAAAATACTATTTGCATGAATTTTATTTCAGATGGTTTTAATGGAAATAAATACTTATGCTTGTTTTATGTCATTTACCTGACTTAATCTTGATAATTATTTAAAGGCAAACCTACTCTTTTTTTTATCATCTACTTACTCCGTCTTCAAACTTTGAACAGGATTTGCAACAGAAGCTTTAATGGCCTGGTATCCGGATGTAACAAATGCTAGAAGTAATATGGAAACTAATGTATAAATATATATATCTGCACCGATTTCAACCCTGTATGGTAAATTCTGCAATATAGCGTTTAATATAAAATACGACAACGGAGCCGCTACTATAAAGGCAATGAAAACTAACTTAAAAAACTGCATGGACATCATACTTAATATGTTGATGATACTGGCACCCATAATTTTTCTGATGCCTATTTCTTTTGTCCGTTTCTGAGCCGTTAGTGCTGCCAATCCAAACATTCCGATACAGGAAATAAAAATGATAATCAAAGCCGAATACAATATCATCTGACGCATTTTAAATTCTTTTTCATAATTTTTGTCATTAACATCAGAAACAAAATCATACCTGTATGGCTGTGTTGGAAACTGTGACTTGAATACTTTTCGAATGTGTTCCAAAGTTCCTGAAACATTGGAATCAGCGATGCGTAATAAAAATGATCCCCACCCATGATTAGGATTGGATAAAAAAACCTGTGGGGACACAGTTTCATACAAAGAGGAATGATGGTAATCTTTTACAACACCCACAATCTGATATTTATCCCGGTTCATTATTTTGATTTCCTGACCTATAGGGTCTTTCAAATGGGCATTTTTAACAAATGATTCATTTACCACTGCTGAATTTGTGGAATCACCGGGGAATTCAGGTGAAAAAAAACGGCCTTCCTTGATTTCTATTCCTACAGTATTGATAAAATTGTGATTGGTTATTTTCATTTTTGGAACCATTTCCATGCCCGTTGAAGTAGTGGCCAGTGTCATCCATTCTCCCTGATTTACTGGTGCTACAGACAATATCGAAACATCTTTTTTTAGCTCATTTTCAAATACGGCAATTTTTGAAAGAGTAAGGTCATTTACATTTATTTCAATAAGATTTTTATCGTCGTACCCCAGGTCTTTACTTATGAATAAATTGGCTTGCCTGTACTGTACTATAGAAAAGATTATAAAAAATGATGCAAGGGCAAACTGAAATATAATGAGTGATTTTTGCATTAAATTTTTACCCGGCAAGTGAAATCTGCCGTACAACGTCTCCACAGGATTAAATCCTGATAATACCATAGCGGGATAAAAACCGGCAAGCAAACTTGTTATCAGAAATATCGCGATAAATACCGTTACCAACGTGGTGTCAAATAGATATGAAATGGCCAGCTGCTTTGAGGCTAATTCATTGAATATCGGCAAAAATGTATAGGCCAGTATCGCACCAAGTATAAAAGCCAAACCACTTAACAAAAATGACTCGCTGAGAAACTGAAATATGAGTTGTCTTCGGGTACTGCCTACTACCTTTCTTACACCAATTTCTTTTGATCGTTGAACTGAACGGGCTATCGCGAGATTTATAAAATTGATACACGCAATAATCAAAATAAATAACGCAATTCCGGATAAAAAATAGGAAAACAGCACATTGCCTGACTCTTTGAGTCCATTATTGGCACTGAAATCCCTGCTTAAGTGCATCTCCAGAAAAGGCTGCAATTTGAAGGTAAGCTGGTTTTTATAATTCCACTCTTTAGCAGCATCAGCAATTTGTTCTTTAGCTTCAGCTGCAAAAATCGCGGCAAATTGTTTTTCTACATTCCCAATATCAGTGCCTTCGCCCATCTCTACAAAGGTATTGATATAAAAATTAATCCATTGATTATCATTGTTTTTGGATTTTTGTATAGGAATCAGCATTTCTGCCTGAATACTCGAGTTGATTGGGGGATTTTGTATCACCCCGGACACTGAAAAATTCTGAAATTCACCTTCAAAATTGATATTCAGTGATTTTCCAACAGCAGATGTGGTACCAAAATATTTTTTTGCAACAGTTTCTGAAATCACTACAGACTGTGCATCTTCAAGCGCTTTATAGGGTGACCCATCTATAAATTTTGAATCAAACATACGGAAGTAAGTACTGTCTACTACAAAAGCCTGCTGGACCACAATTTCATTGTCTTTCTTAATAGGCAAATTTTCTTCTTTAAAGCGCACCATATTTTTAATGGCAGATACCTGCTGCTGAAAAGCTGGCCCATGAATCATTCCCGTCTGTCCAAACTGATGTAAACTCCCGTCAGGCGACTTTTCCTCAGTGACAATACGATATAGATTGTTTTTTTTGATAAAATGACGATCAAAACTCAATTCGTCTTTGACAAATAGAGTGATCAGCATGCATATGGCCAACCCTAAAGCCAGCCCTGAAACATTGATAAATGTATACAGCGGATTCTTGATCAGATTTCTCCAGGCGATTTTGATGTTTTTGGTGAGCATATTTTTGGAAATTAGATATTAAGATTAACTTATTCTGTTTCAGATCAAAGTTCTGATCATTTGTCATTTAATGTTTCGTAATTCGGTGGCACTTCGTGTATAAGGCGCGTTATACATTTGCTCGTCATTTGAATTGTTTACGTCTACTCCGATCTCAAACTTTTTACTGGATTCATAATGGCAGCTTTAATAGTTTGATAACTTATGGACAAAATCGAAAAAAGGAAGGCAATTAGTCCCGTCAAAGCAAAATGCCACCAAACAATTTCTATTCTGTATGGAAAATGACCCAACCATTTTTCGATGAAAAAGTAGGCAAAAGGCGAAGATATGATCAACGCAATGGCGACCAACACAACAAAATCTTTGCATAATATTTGGATAATACTGGGAATGGATGCACCAAGTACTTTTCTTACCCCTATTTCTTTGGTTCGTGATTCTACTGTAAAGGTGGCTAAACCAAAAAGCCCCAGGCAGGCTATAATAATCGCCCAAACAGCAGCTATGGAAAACAAGGCACCATATTGTTGCTCAATGGCATATGACGAATTAAAATTTTCATCTATAAACGTATATTCATAAGGATTTCCCGGAAAGAATTCTTTATATAGGCTTTCCAGTGAGCTGATCTTTGTACTCATATTTTCGGGAGTCAGTCGCACTGTGATATACTCTGATGATGCTTGTGGATAGAAAATGATAGGATCAATTTTGTTTTTCAAACTCAGGTGATTATAATCTTTGATCACACCAACAACATCCAAATACCGTTCATCCCATTTTACTTTTGTACTTACAGCATCTTCAGCTGATGCAAATCCCAATTCTTGTACCGCTGTTTCATTTAATATTATTTTGCTGTTGTCATTCCATTCAACATTACACTCAGCATTGGTGAAATTTCTCCCGGCAATCAATTTTATACCATAAATGTTAAAATATCGTTCACCTACAATACTAAAGGCATAGGCTTTTGTCTCATCACCTGCCTTGGAACCGGGTTGTGTGAAACCACCTGTCCTGAAATTATACCCTTTACTCGGCACACTGCCCGAACCAGCATAATCTAGGACAAAACTTTGTCTTTCAAGCACACTAAAAAAAGCTGCCTTTCTTTGATTATAGGTATTGTCTTTACCAGTTTGAGGACCATTGATAACCAGCACTTGGTTTATATCCAGTCCTTTGTCTCTGTTTTTCATGTATTGCAACTGGCTATAAATTAGGACTGTAGCCAGTACCAATGCGATAGAAATTCCAAACTGGGAGATTACCAGTGATTTTCTTAGAAAAATTCCTCCGGAAGATGTTGTCAGCTTACCTTTTAATGTTTTTACAGGACTGAATTTGGATAAAAGATAAGCCGTATACGTACCTACTGCCAGCGATCCTGTGATCATTACGCCAAGACTCAACATCCAAAGGGGTGAAGCCATGAGATGTTGAACGGACAATGATTTCCCCATTAAGTCATTAAATAAGGGTTGTATCAATACGATAATAATACCAGCTACCAATACAGCACAAAGATTGACAAAAATTGATTCATACAAAAACTGATATACCAGATTGCGCTGTGTTGCACCGATCACTTTGCGTACCCCTACTTCACTCGCGCGCTTTATAGCATTGGCTGTACTAAGATTAATAAAGTTAAACCAGGCAATTAATAGTATTAAAAATGCAATACCCATGAGCATGTATACGTACTTCACGTCTCCTGAGTGCGGAAATTTGTCATCAAAGGAAGCGCCAAGATGCACTTCTGATAATGACTGCAGTCTAAATATAGCGCCGTCACTATCCTTATCAAATTCTTTTCTCAGCGCATTTAATTTTTCTTCTACTTTGGCATAATCCACATTATCGTTTAATGAAATGTAGGTATCTATATATTGTGAATCAAGATTTTCCAGATCAGCCCAATCATTCCCATTTAAGTTTGATGGATTTTTTAAGGTCTGTAATGAGAAAAACATCTCATAATGGATACTGGAGTTTTCTCCAATATTTTTAAAAATTCCGCCTACTGTATAACTCTGAGTTCCAAATTGGTTGCTGAGTATTAGTACTTTCCCGATCGGATTTTCATTTCCATAATATTTTTTAGCCTGGTTTTCAGAAATAAAGACAACATTGGGTTTGTCAAAGTCTTCAGGCCGGCCTGCTGCAAGCCCGAATGAAAAAAACGTGAAAAAATTGCCTTCGGCATAACTCACTCTATCTTCCTTAAAAGATATGTTTTTGTTATTGGATCGCACTACACCTTTGCCATTACCATCATCAAAACGACAAAAGTCTTTGATTTCAGGTATTCTTTTTTTAATCAGATTCGCCCATCCGGGTGCATGCTCTTTCCACATTTCACCTTTTGGACTTTCATTGAGAAGCCGATATGTACGATCTAACTGTGTGTGAAATTTATCTACGGATTTTTCGAGACTAACATATTCCAATATAAGAATGAAAGCTGCAATACCCATGGCCATACCACCAATATTTACCAGGGAATACACTTTGTTTTTTAATAGGTTTCTATAGGCGATTTTGAAATAATTTTGTACCATTTTATTTGAGGTTTGAGTTTGGAACAGTGGGCTTTTTGTGAATTGACTTAAGCATTTATAAGCAATTTACTGCGTTTAAAAAGTTGAAATTTAACACAACTTATACCCTTATACATGAAAATTTTCCGTTACTATCTTACCGTCAAAAAGATGAATAATCCGGTGCGAAAACCCGGCGTCATATGGGGAGTGCGTTACCATAGCTATGGTTGTACCTTCGTTATTGAGTTCCTGTAAAAGCTTCATCACATCTTCACCATTAGCTGAGTCAAGATTTCCGGTTGGCTCATCAGCAAGTATCAATTTGGGTTTAGCTACTACTGCTCTGGCTATAGCAACGCGTTGTTGCTGCCCGCCGGAGAGCTGCTGCGGAAAGTGATTGCGGCGATGCATCATATTCATTCGTTCAAGAGCTGCTTCTACTTTTATTTTACGTTCAGGGGCAGGCGTTTTTAGGTAGAGTAGTGGTAATTCCACATTTTCAAATACCGATAATTCATCAATCAAATTGAAAGATTGGAATACAAACCCAATATTACCCTTGCGATGCTGCGCTCTTTGTCGTTCACTCATTTTAGCCACTTCTGTCCCATAAAAATTATAGGATCCATCTGTTGGATTATCAAGTAAGCCAAGAATATTGAGTAATGTCGATTTACCACACCCCGACGGTCCCATTATGGCTACAAATTCGCCATCTTTAATTTCCAGATTGATACCATTTAATGCTGTAGTTTCTACTTCTTCTGTGGTAAATATTTTTTGAAGGTTTTGTGTTGTGATCATTTTTTATGGTTTTGTTCGATGCCTTATTTAATTGTTAATTTAATGATTGTTGTTTCTCATTTCTAAAACTTCCTTATCCCCAAAATTACTGTACGAACTTGTTATAACCTTCTCTCCGGCTGCTAACCCATCCAGCACTTCATAGTAATTTGGATTTTTGCGGCCTAAAGAAACCTTTCTTTTAACTGCTCTTTTGCCATCACCTTCTACAACATACACCCAGTTGCCGCCGGTATCAGAAAAAAAACCGCCAACAGCAAGTAGATTGGCTTTCTGTGATTGCCCCAATTCCAATCGGATTGGCGACGACTGCCCCCTTCGGATGCCTTCAGGTCTTTGTGTGACAAAACCCATGTCCACAGCAAATCGACCACTTTTGACTTCCGGATATACTTTGATGATTTCCATCTCATATTTGATGGTGTTAAATTCAAAGCTCGCCTTCAGACCTGTAAATATTCGGGAGATATAATGTTCATCTATGTCAGCGCGCAATTTAAACCCATTCATATCATCGATTTGGCCAATGTTTTGCCCTTGATCAATATTTGATCCTATTTCCACATTAATGGATGATAATAAGCCCGTCACAGGTGCTTTTACAACTAAATTGTCAAGGGTTTGACGCCAGAGATCAACGTTCTTTTGTGTTCGGATAAGCGTACCTTCCAATTGTTTTATCTGCAATTCTGCATTTTCCTGTTGATATTTTTGAGATTCTATTTCTATCTGACGTTGTTTCACCAGCCGGTCATAATCCCTTTTGGTCTTTTGATAATCCAGATCAGTGACCATATTGGTCACTTTTAGTTTTTCATTTCGATCCCATATGTCTTTGGCCTGAGCGATTTGAAAATCAAGATCACTCAGTGTTTTTTGCAAATTGAATTTTTCCACCTTCAGCCGCTGTCGGGTGTTCTGCAGATCATTGACAAGTCGGCTGGCTTCAGTTTCTGATTGGAGGAAATTAAGTTTGAGTTGCTGGTTTTCCAGACGAAGTATAACATCACCATTTTTCACCATACTACCTCCTTCGACCAACTTTTGTGTAACATATCCACCTACAATGGCATCGAGCTGGATTGTTTTCAAGGGCTGTACAACGCCCTGAATAATGATGTACTCATCAAAATTGCCTTCAATGACTTCGGATACTGTAAGCTTTTCAGCATCAACATTAAGCCTGCTCCGTTTGTCGCTAAAAGCAAACTGCCAAATTACAAAACTTAAAAATAGAATGCCGAGCACACCTGCAATGATTCGATGCTTTGTCCAGTATTTTTTAGGTAATACTTTATCCATGCTAAATTATATATTATTTTAGATATAATGCCATCAGTGTGCCAGAATTTTAATACATTGATATTCAGGCATATAGAACTGATTCTTTTATGATCTTTGTCCGAAAATGGACAGTTGTGTACGAAAAAAAAGCAAGGTTTTCCAGATATTATTAAGGAAAAACCAGTAAAAACCTGCTTCCCTGTTTTGTATCTTCAACATACTCAAGAACACCTCCATGCATTTGCATGATCTGCCTTGAAAGGCTCAGCCCAATGCCGGTGCCTGTTGCTTTTGTGGTGTAAAACGGAACGAATATTTTTTCAGCTTCTTCGGAATTGATTCCAATGCCATTGTCACTTATTTCAATAGTTTTATGATTGTCCTTCAGATAACTTAAAACCGAAATCGAGGGTGAATCCATCCCTGATGTAGCTTCTTTTGCATTTTTCAAAATATTAATAAGTACTTGCCCTATCTGATCAGGATCGCAATGAAGGGTGAAGTCGTTTTTTATATCAAAGTCTATTTTGCCACCCTCAGGGCTTTCAAAAAGTGCCTTTAAATCCTTGAATAACGTGGAAACGTTGGTCTCAACCAGCAATGGTAATGGAATATTGGTGAATTCTCGGTAGGCATTTACAAAATTCATAATTCCTTTACTTCTGTTGATGACCGTGGATATTGCCCTTTTTAGGTCGTCAATTCCGGATTGTACTGCTTTATCTTTTACTGTTGAAAGATCTACTTCGATAATATCACGCATGGTTTCGGATAAGGAAACAATGGGCGTCACTGTATTCATAATTTCATGCCTCAGTACTTTTGTGAGATTCTGCCACGCTTCCAGTTCTCTGGCCTGCAGTTCAGAGCGTATATTGTGCAATGCGATCAGTCTGATTTTTCTGTCGCGAAGTATGATTTCTTTAACACTAAGAGACAACTCATTATTGCTGATCCGGAGTAGTTTAGACTCCCCGGATGCCAGGGAAACCATGAGGTCATATATCTCCGGATGTTGGGTTTTTATGGAGCTGATATGAGTTATTTTATAAATAGAAAGCAGCTTATTGGCAGCCTGATTGATAAGTTCTATTTTGCCTTCTGAACTATAGGATAAAATACCCACATTGATATGCTGAATGATAGCCTGAATAAAATGTAAAGTGGCTTCACGTTCTGCCCGCACCTGATTAAAACTTTTAATTACTGCATTTAAACTGTTGTTTAATGCTTGAAAACTGCGCCCTTTTTCATTGTCTGCTCTGAAGGTGATGGCGAAATCTTGGTATTGGATCGAATCAAAAATACGACTGAGCTTTTTATTCATCATAGTAGTATAATGATAGAGGTTAAAAGCAGCGGCCACAATGCCGGCAAATATTATGAATAAAGATCCTGAATTGCCTTTAGCCCAGGTATATGCACCCAAAAAAGCCAGTAAAACAAGGATACTTACCCTGATTACAATACCCAAACTGAAGCGCCGCATATGGATTGTTTAACAATTATATAGCAAGATAATATTTTGAAGCCATTAAGGAAAATATCATTACCGCTTTTAATGCAATTTTTGGAATTTCAAACTTTAAATAGTAAGTAATTTTTTAATGCAACTATACTCTGAGCAGTTCGTATCATTTCCATTACATCCCATATTTTTCTATTCTTCTGTATAAAGCTTGTCTTGTAATGCCCAACTCCTTGGCTGCTTCCGTGATATTGCCGTTATATTTTTTAAGCATCTTTATAACAAGTTGTTTTTCCATTTCTTCAATTTGGAAACTTTGGAATGAAATTGATGACGGGGTTAATCTGGAGGTTCCTTCAAAAGCATCTTCACGAATCATACTCCCGGTCGACAGGATAACTGCCCGTTCTATAGCATGTTGTAATTCGCGAATATTTCCAGGCCATGAATATGCCATCAGTTTTTTTTCAAATCCGGAAGCCATACCTGTCAATTTGCGGTTGTATCTTAATGTGTATATTTTGATGAAATGTTCTGCTAACAAGAGGATATCATGTCCTCGCTCTCGCAACGGGGGCAAATTTATTTCTATAGTATTGATTCTGTACAAAAGATCCTGTCGAAATGTTTTTTCTTCGATGCGCTTATAAATATTTTCATTTGTAGCACTGATAAGACGCGCATCAAAGGGTATTTCTTTATTACTTCCTACTTTAATAAATGTTTTGTTTTGAAGTACATACAAGAGTTTGCTTTGCTGAGTAACAGGAATATTACCAATTTCATCCAAAAAAATAGTACCACCATCAGCTTCTTGAAGCCTTCCCTTTCTGTCTTCTCTTGCATCAGTAAATGCGCCCTTAACGTGACCAAACAACTCACTTTCAAATAACGATTCGGATATGGATCCCAAATCAGCATGAACAAAGGTTTTTTTTGCTCGTGAAGATAACCTATGGATCTCTCTGGCTAATAAATCTTTGCCCGTACCATTTTCACCTAAAATCAGTATGTTGGCATCGGTAGGCCCGACTTGACGAATGAGTTCAAGCACTTTCTGCATTTCCTGGCACGAACAAATCATACCGGAAGTATTAATGGATTCTGAATCATGTCTTGCGTCTAATGCCGCAGATAAATTTGCAAGAAGCCGGTCGTTTTCCCATGGTTTTAGTAAAAAATCGGCGGCTCCGTTTTTTATTGCCCTTACGGCCATTTCGATATCCCCAAATGCCGTAAAAAGGACAACTTTTTGGTGTGGTTTTTTATCAAGTATATAATCAAGCCAATGAAACCCTTCAACACCAGTGTTGACATTGCGGCTGAAATTCATATCTAATAAGATTAGATCGTAACTTTGATTATTAAGAATATAGGGTATCTGTTGGGCGTTTTTCTCGATGTCTACTCTGAAAAAGTGTCTTTTAAGGAATAAATGCGCAGCGTGCAGGATATGCACATCATCATCTACAATCAATATTGATTTTTCTATCATAATTTAATTTTCCGGGCATTTTGAAACATAAAGTAACGAACTTTAGTCGAGTACATACTTTCCTTGGGAATAAAATTTTAATATTTTCTCCTGAAGTATCAATTCATATTTTGTCATTGTTAATGTACCCGACGCCCTTTCCATATTATTTTGAGCAAGCAGAAAATCAACCATAGTGACAGTACCAGCTTCCAGCTGATCATTAATCAGTGACATGTTTTCTTTTGCTAGGTCTAGTAAACTTCGGGCATTCTCAAAACGCTTTTTATGTATTCTGAATCTTGTCAATGCCATATCAAGCTCCTGTTGAATGACATTCAAAGTCTTATCCAGACTATTTTGAGTAACCAGTTGCTGCGCCTTTAATTCTTGAATAACAGGTTTGTTCTTCAATCCTCTGAATATCGGAATGGACAGTATCAGGGAAATTGAACCATTTCTTGTATCATTGAGTTGTTGGGCAAAACTACGTTCAGGGTTGGACGAGGCATAAAAGGTACCATAATCTGCACTTAACCCAATTATAGGGTAGGATAGTGCTTGGGTAGCTTTGATATTGGCATTTTGGCTCTGCAAACGGAGCTTGAGTTCGTTTATTTGGGGAAGCAATTCATTTATGTTATTTTGTTTTTTATATTCAAATAGTTCATCCGGTTCTACTGGTGATAACTTACCCAAAGTTGACACCTTTACGTTCATTTGCTGAGCTAAGAAAATAAGCGCTGACTCATAGTTTAGCTCAGCATCCAATACCGCAAGTTCATCAGATTTTATTTGGTTTAACAGTTGTATTTCTTCTGTTTTTGTTGTTAAACCGGTAGCTTTTTTTATATTTAACCTTTTCAGCTGAATACTATCATTTTTTAAAAGATTGCGTGCATTCCGAATATTTTCGGATTGGGAAAGCACATTGAGATATGATGTAATAACAGAAAGCGTCAGAATATTTTTTGCTGTTTCAACTCCGTTTTCCCGTGACCCTACATCAAATTTACTTGCTGCTAATAAGTGGATGTTTCTAAAAGAAGTAAAAATAGGCGTTCGTATATTGATACCAGCATAGGTGGTATTATAAAACTGATCTATATAAGCATTGGTAAATCTGTCAATAGATCTTCCGAAATTGCCGGATTGAAACACACTCACGCCAGCCTCAGGATAAAAATTACTTTTTGCCTGTTCAACGCGGGCTTGAGATGATCCCAAATCAAGGTGCGCACTTTTGATGTCGGGGTGATTGTTAATAGCCTGATTTACACAATCCGTCAGGGTCCATTGCTGCGCAATTATTCCTGCATGACTGAACAGGACAACGAACATCAAAAAAGTTTTAAAAATCTGGTTTATTAATTTTATTACTTTCATATTAAGATATCCAGCCATCTTTTAGTTTGATAATACGGTGCCCAAATGATGCATTATACTCCGAGTGGGTAACCTGTACAATTGTTACTCCATCTTTTTCGTTCATTTTTTTGAAAATTTGCATGATGCCTTCTGCGTGTTCTGAATGTAGGTTGCCCGTAGGTTCATCAGCAAGTATAACTTTAGGATTGATGGCCAAAGCTCTGGCAATACCCACTAATTGCTGTTGCCCTCCGGACAATTGATGCGGAAACAAATCTTTTTTTGCAACTATATTGAATTTGTCTAAAAGGTCAGCAACAACTGCCTTTCTTTCTGGCCGTTCCATCTTTTTATATATCAAGGGAGCTTCAATATTTTCATATACAGTAAGTTCATCAATAAGGTGGTAAGCCTGAAAAACAAATCCTATTACATTTCGGTGTATTTCATTTTTCTTTTTTTCAGATATAGACAACACCTCTTCTCCCTGTAACCAATAAGATCCGGTCGTTTGTTCATCGAGCAGCCCCAGTATCTGCAAAAGAGTGGACTTACCTGAACCGGAAGGCCCCATAATAGAGACAAATTCACCTTCTTCTATTTTTAAGTTAACATTTTGCAGGATATTGGCTTTTTGTGCACCACTGCCTTTTTGCATTGATATATTAATACATTCAATCATAGTATTATAATGATATATTATTCTATATCTCCAATGACATGCCAGAAATGTATTCAATTGATATAGTGCATGTTACAAAATTTGTATAAACAAATAATGTACGAAATCGGACAACGGTGTACGAATGTAGATTTAATTTATTGGCACAGACAACTGCCTTTTGAACATTTTAGAATAATGCTTTTATCCAAATAATATTTTACTTCATATAAAAAAATACAAGTTTGTAATTTGATATTGAGTCAGATTTTTTCGCCTTATATTTTTAATATATTTTGTGTATGTAATGAACATGGAATTCAAAGACATGCATCTTTTTTTTAGGAATATATGATTTCACATTTTTCCGGTATTGGACCTGAACTTTTTTCATGTTCACTCATATTAAAATCAAATCCCTTTTCGATTATGATACCGGTAAGCAATAACTAAATACAGGCAAATATGGAATCCGGTCTATTCAAAGTCATGCTGAAATCACTGGCTAATTGAAATGGCCGTCTGATAATTTGAATTATCAGCCTTATAGTTTTTCTTCTATTGGGTAAGAAACGGGAGAACGATAGGGTAAAAAAGGCATTTTTAGAATGGTAACCATATCGGACACTTCCCGGCTGTCGGGATAGGTATCCAGACCATACACCAGTTTGGTATTATCTGCCATGGCATAGGTTCCGAACAACCGATCCCAGATAGAAAAAATATTCCCATAATTGGTATCAGTATATGGCTGGCGGTGATGATGGTGTACCCGGTGTATATTGGGAGTGCAGAACACCAGCCCCAGGACACGATCCAGCCATTCGGGCATGCGGATGTTGGAATGATTAAATTGGGTCAGCACCACAGACATGGTTTGATACATCATGACCATCCACATCGGCGCGCCAATCAGAATAACCGCCAGCATGGTAAATACAAACCGGAAAACACTTTCCCCGGGATGATGTCTGTTGGCGGAGGTAGTATCGATATTTTGATCTGTGTGATGGACAAGATGGAAGCGCCACATCCACTGTATTTTATGCTCCAGATAATGGATAAGATAGGCACCTATCAGATCCATCAGCAGAATGCCTGAAATTAAAAACACCCAACCCGGCATATATGTCAGATGTAAAAGTCCGACTTTATGTGTCGTTACCGCATCTGCGGTGCGTACAAGCAAAAAAGCCAGAGAGAAATTAACCAGTATAGTAGTAATGGTTAAAAATATATTGACACCGGCATGTTTCCATTTTTTATAATTAAACCGAAAAAGTGGCGCAGCATTTTCCAGCATCCAGAAAAAAGTGAGCCCGCCCACCAGAATGAGGGTGCGGTGCAGTGAAGGAATATGGCTGAAATATTCGATGAGAGTGTTCATATGGTCTTATATTACTGTATGGGTCGATATCTGCTGGAAAATGGGTTTTTATTTTTGATATTTGTTTCGATAAGCTTACGCGTCAACTTGCTCATGACAAAAATAACATAAATAAGTTTTTTACGCCCAATTGTTTAATATTTATTGTTGAATGTTTAAAATACAGCTAATTTTACCAACGTTTAAAACTTTTTATTCGTTTAAATATTCAGTACAATGGCTTATTTCTGGGAAAAGTAATGGAATTATATGCCGGCAAACAAAAGGCAAAAAAAGAGTACCCAAAATAATGTGTATAGTCCCTGGTGGCCTAATCGAAATGGAAGTAATATTCTGCAATTCGATACGAATGCGTTAATTTTTTTACACAGTAAACCTTCTATTTCTTTCTTGAACTCAACGACATTTTTTTTATCTTAAATAACGTTCCATGAATCTGAAGTTTTTAATCTGCATATTTGGTCTGGTGTGTTTTTCGGCATGCGAAAAAAATGCCAGATGTCACGATTCAGACTGTTATGAACAGGCACTGGAAAATTTTAAAAAACAACCTAACGCCGTAAAAATAGAAGAATATACGCTACGGCATGAAAGAGTGTTTTACCTGGATGATGGTGCTACATACTCAGATGGAGTGTCATACTATATTGACGCCCAATGTGATACTGTCTGCTACATGGTGGGCGAAGGTATAAATCCACCTTGTTTTGCACAATTGATTTTTATCAGGGAAGTCTGGAAAAAATAGTTAAGAAGCGTTTTCTTCTTGTTTTTCCATGTCCGTATTTTCTTGTGGTAATGCGTGCGGAGCAGCGGTTTCTTTGATGGTTTCGCTGTTAAAAAAACGTCTGTGAAACAACAGGATAGAAGCCACACCAACGGTTATAGCTGAATCAGCAATATTAAATACCGGCCTGAAAAACTCAAAATGTTCACCCCCTTTAAATGGAACCCATTCTGGCAATACCGTATCGATCATGGGAAAGTATAACATATCAACTACTTTGCCCGTTAAAAAACTGCCGTAACCCCCTTCCGGCGGAAACATAGTCGCCAATCCCCCGTGAAAATAGGACTCTGAAAAAATAAGTCCATAAAACATGGAATCAATGATATTTCCCAATGCGCCGGCAATAATCATACTAAAACTGATGATTAGCCCGTACGTTTCCCCATGCTTCAGTAAGTTCCGCAGTATGTAAAATAAAAAAGTAACCATAATGATCCGAAAGATACTCAGTATGTATTTACCGGTTATCCCGCCAAAGCTGAGACCAAAAGCCATACCTTCATTTTCTACAAAATGTATTTTTGCCCAACTCAAACCAAACATATCAAAACCATCACCATACTGTATATGCGTTTTGACATAAATTTTAACCACCTGATCAATCAACAGTATGATGAGAATGGTGAGAAGTACTGCGGTGCTCTTTTTCACTAAGTTTCCGTTTTAAAAATGCAAAAATAGGATAAATTCAAACTATTTGGTGCTTAATTCCGTTATTTTGGATCCTGTGTAACTAATTTAATAATATCTCAGGACTAACTCAACTCTAAATCACCGATTGTTATAACTTTACGTTTTAAAATGCTTTTTTATGCTCAAATCACTATTAACGATTTTTATTGCCTTTTTGTGTATCTCGGAGGCGGTTGCTGATACCGACCCAGTCAAAAAAATTGACCCGAGTCTATTTTCCAGGCTAGCCTCAAAGCCGACAGTAGATTACATCGTTTTGATGAAAGACCGGACTGTTTTTAACCGGAAGTTGCCATTTGTAAGCAAAACTCAAAAAGCAGAGTATGTGTATAACGCCTTGCTTCAGAAAGCCCGTGTAACACAGCAAAATATCATCTCCTATCTGAAAATGAATCATATTCAGTTCCAGTCCTTTTACGTCACCAATGCAATTAAGGTCACATCCGGTGAAGAAATAATGAAAGCACTGGCAGCGATGCCCGAGGTCGAACGAATTATCGACAATGCACCTTTCAGAATGCTGGACTACAATATAGAAAGAACCCAACCATCAGCCAGATCAGCACAACCGGAATGGGGTATTCAAATGATAAAAGCCGACAGCGTCTGGGCTCTGGGATACAAAGGCCAGGGTGTCGTTATAGCCGGACAGGATACGGGTTATGATTGGGAAGTGAACCCCCTTAAATCAAAATATAAAGGATATACCGATAGCGTCAGTATTGACCACAATTATAACTGGCACGACGCCATTCATAAAAATTCGCCTCAATTTCCCGATAGCCTGCTTAATCCATGCGGATACAATCTCTCAAAACCATGCGACGATAATAATCATGGCACACACACGATGGGTACCATGGTAGGTGAAGACAATGAAAACAGCATAGGTGTGGCGCCTGCAGCCAGATGGATTGCATGCCGGAATATGGACAGGGGCTGGGGGCAACCGTCAACCTATATGGAGTGTTTTGAATGGTTTCTTGCACCCTATGACTTAAATGGGGAAAATGCTGATCCCGCCAGAGCACCACACGTAATTAACAACTCGTGGTATTGCTCTGAGGAAGAAGGCTGCAACGCTTCTAATTTTGTCCTGATGGAAGATATTGTCAAAAACTTAAAAGCGTCCGGTGTGGTAGTCGTAGTTTCTGCCGGCAACAGCGGTAGTCAGGGCTGTGGTAGCGTTTCCGGTCCTCCTGCATTTTTTGAATCTTCATTTTCTGTCGGTGCCACCAACAGCGAAGATAAAATTGCAGGTTTTAGTAGTCGTGGACCAGTGGTCATTGACAGCAGCTTCAGACTGAAACCCAATATCAGTGCGCCCGGTGTCGCCGTGCGATCTGTTATCAAAGGCGGATCTTTTGCAGCGTTTAGCGGAACCAGCATGGCTGGCCCGCATGTGGTCGGCCTGGTTGGCTTGCTTATTTCGGCCAACCCCGAATTGGCGGGCAATGTTGATGTTATCGAAGATATCATCGAAGCAACAGCAGTACCTTATACCTCTGACCAGGATTGTGGTGATTTCAGAGGCACCGATATTCCGAATGCCGTTTTTGGATATGGTCGGGTTAATGCCTTGGCAGCCGTGCAGCGGGCATTGGCTTTTACAAGCAATACAGACAATGCAGGCAGCGAAAAGTTAATAGTTTTCCCAAATCCTGCCGACGACTTAATCACTTTTTCAATGGCAAATGGCAGTGACTTACTCCGGTCTGTACACCTCTTTAATACGCGGGGGCAACTTTTAGTCAGGGAAGAATTAAACGCTTCCCAATTGCTGTATACGATGGATATCAGCGCCTTGACACCGGGTTTATACTGGTATGAAGTGAAAGTGGGCAATACTCCGTTCATTGGAAAGTTTGTAAAGAAATAGCTGTAAAGCAAGGAATTGTTGTCCTGCAATACAGCTTGACCTGATTTTAGGATATTAACATGAATAAGGAATTTATGGAATTCCCCACCTATGTTATGGATTTTCACAGGGTAAGACTAAAATATCAATGAGGTATGTTTAAGTTTTGAAACTGTTTAAACCTGAAACATTTCTTGAAATAGTTAATTCGGAGGAATGTCAGCTTTTTATTAAGCTAAACTTCTAATGGGTAATTTGAACGGATAAATCAACTAGCCATTCTGACAATCTTAACATGCCCTTCATTTGGCTTTCCTATCTGCATAAGACAAACCGCGACATGAAAGCTGATGGTTAATAGGCTCTTTCGTCGCTGTTTTTCATATAGTTGATAAATGCTCGATTGACCACGCGTTTGCCCCCTGGTGTTGGATAATTCCCTGAAAAATACCAGTCTCCTTTGTGATTTGGGCAGGCAATGTGAAGGTCTTCAATGCGTTGATAAATCACCTCAACCTCAGGTGAAATATTTTCCGGAGTGACTAACATGGATATTCTTTCGGAAATCTCATCATCCGTGTATTGATCATAAAGGAATTTAACCTGATTTTCAACTTGTTCAATGGGCAGTTTTTCCTGATCCAGACATCGTTGCAGTACTTCATCCATCAGATGCATTTTGCCGTCGCGTTCCAGCAATGCCACTAATGCTCGGAAAGCTACAAACTCTTTCATTTTACTCATATCTATACCATAACAGTCCGGATATCGTATTTGCGGGGCGGAGGAAACTATGATAATTTTTTTGGGTTTCAGGGTAGATAAGATGTATACGATGCTGTCTCTGAGCGTGGTACCTCGCACGATCGAATCATCAATCAAAACCAGAGTATCTACTTCATTTTGAACTATACCATAAGTCACATCATACACATGCGAAACCATTTCACCTCTCGACGCATCGTCTGCAATAAACGTCCGTAGTTTTTCGTCCTTTACTGCCAGTTTTTCAGCGCGGATGGATTGCTGTAGTATTTTATCCAGCGCTTCCTGTGTTATCCCACCTTTTTTGCTCAATTCCAGAATCTGATTATTTTTAATATCGTTCAGTCTGGCTTCCAGTCCCTTGATCATGCCGTAAAATGCGACTTCTGCAGTGTTGGGAATAAAGGAAAATATGGTGTTTTCAATGTCGTAGTGTACTGCTTTTAATATCCTGTCAGCCAAGAGTTCTCCCAGTTTTTTGCGCTCCAGGTAAATATCTCTGTCTGTTCCCCGGCTAAAATATATCCTTTCAAAACTGCAGGGCGTCACCGGTACAGCTTCCTTACATCGCTCTTCTGAAATGACTCCGTTCTTTTTAACTATAAGGGCATGACCGGGCTTCAGTTCCTGCACCTGATTGTATCTGATTTTCAGACTGGTTTGAATGGCAGGCCTTTCAGAGGCTACCACAACTATTTCATCATCATAGTAGTAAAATGCCGGCCGGATACCCGCAGGATCACGCAACACAAAAGCATCGCCATGTCCAATCAAACCTGCCATGACATAACCGCCGTCAAATTTTCGGCTTGCCCGCTGCAGCAGTCGGTGTACATCCAGATGTTCTGCTATCAGACCATTGATTTCCTGATTGGTATACCCCTCCGGCTTAAACCAGTTGAACAGCCGTTGGACTTCGTCATCCAGAAAATGTCCTATTTTTTCTAATACCGTGACAGTATCTGATTTTTCTTTAGGGTACTGGCCAAAAGACAACAATTCAGAAAATAACTCATCAACATTTGTTAGGTTAAAGTTACCCGCAAGCACCAGATTTCTGGTGATCCAGTTGTTTTGTCTTAAAAAGGGGTGTACCGTCTCTATCGTATTCGCCCCGTGTGTACCATACCGAAGGTGCCCCAACAACAACTCTCCCGTATACGGCTTATTTTCCTTAAGCCATACTGCATCATTCAGTTGTTCTTTGGTGATGTCGGTAAAATGAGAAAAAACCCCTTCAAAAAGGTCTTTCAGGTACTGTGGGCTATTGCTTCTCCTTCTGCTGATATATCTCGTGCCAGGAGTGGAATCGAGTTTTATGGTAACCAGACCAGCCCCATCCTGACCCCTGTTTCGCTGTTTTTGTAGCAAAAGGTTCATTTTGTTGAGTCCGTATAAGGCCGTTCCGTATTTTTTGTGGTAATAATCGAGTGGTTTAAGAAGTCTGATCATCGCCAGACCACATTCATGTTTAATGGAATCACTCATGCAAGCGTATTATATCATTTCAGATGTGCCACAAAGGTACACAAATCTTGTGAATTACCAAAGAGAATAATTTCCCTGCCCTGGTGTCCTGAAACAGGAATAAAATATAAATGAATCGGAGATAAAGCGGGTAAGATGCTATCCATACCTGTATCTAACCTGGTTTTTACCCAATAGTTTAACTCCTTTTGTGCATTTTAACTGATTATTATGATTTTATGTATTTAACGGACAGTATTAGGAGTTTAACCAGCATCACCAAATGCATCAAATGTTAAACAGTAAAAGCCTGAATGTGGGTAACATTCGGGTGAAGGTCTGAAACAGATTAGATAAAAGAAAAATAATACGGAGGTGACATTATTTTTTGAAGTTAAACTGAAACATATATTACATTTCAGGTTTGAACCCATGCCGGCAGGTTAAAGACCACATCGGACCACCATGATACCGGTTTGTTCCCGATGTTTTTCAATGTATTGGTGTAGGGGCTCCCTGGTTACCACAATACGGCCTTCAGCTTCGGAAGCATGCAATAAATAAACGGCATTTCCTTTTTTTATAGCAATTCCTGTATGTGAAATGTCCAAATCAGATTGCGCCGAAGTGATGGCAATAATATCGGCATCCTCAATATAGCTGTAGCTGGCAGCGACCTTATTTTTAGGAATATAGTACCAGTAATGTTGTTGGATTCTGGATTCGGCCACTTCAACCGCGGTCATTACATCAGTATCGTTTAGATGTGGATACAAATGCCGGTGTTTGGTCATAAATTGTATCTTTTTATTGTAAGGCTCACCACCTGCTTTTTTTGTTACTTGACGGGCAAACCCATTTTTTTCCAGTTCCATAATCCATTCTGTAAAATAGTGGAGCCTGGAACCATAACCATCGATGACACCATTTCGATACCTAAGTTGGGTTAATATTGTTTCAAAATCAGTGTCGTTTTTACCGCTGTCCAACTGTGTCAGCGACTTGGCAAGCACATATTCTACAAAGGTAACACAGTCAAATTTATCGGAATAATACACCAGTTTTTCCGGCCCCGGACACTCCAGTGTGCCGGCAACATACGGATAGTACATCAAAGACAAGCCATTTTTAAGGATTGCTTTTGAAATGGAAACGCTATCCTTTTGAGCATAGGAACTTGCTGCATATAGCATCAGTATATAAAACAACCAGCGAAAAGCAAAATAGTGTACAGATATTACCTTCATGTATTCAAAAACATTTACTTTGGCAAGGACAAAATTAAGCACAAAATGGGCAATGCAGATTAAAACGGCATAGATAGAGCTAATATTTACATAAAACGCCAGTTATTTTGTCCACACAGGCAGCATAAAGCGCTTGGAGGAACAAAATAGGTCGGAATCTGAAAAGAATATTGAGTTTATTACCGTAAAATTCGTGAACCGCATTTTGGAAAAAGTTATAAATCATCATGAATATGAAATATAAGTTCATTTTTACAATTATTTTTATTTCAAGTCTTTTGTATGGCCAGCAGAAAGAACAAATACACTCCGCTAAACTAACAAAAAAGGTGGAAGAGCTGGCGAAAAATTATGAGTCCACCGTAATTAATTGGCGCAGACATTTACACCAGTACCCGGAACTCTCCAATCGGGAATTTAAAACCATGAAATATATTGCGGATAACCTGCAGGGCTTGGGCTTAACAATTGAAACCGGTATAGCATATACTGGCGTTGTTGCCCTTTTAGACACAGGCAAACCAGGTCCCGTAATTGGATTACGCGCAGACATTGATGGCTTGCCTGTTCGGGAGCGGGTTAATCTTCCTTTTGCTTCAAAAGAAGAAACAGAATACCTGGGACAAAAAGTTGGTATTATGCATGCCTGTGGCCACGACAGCCATACCGCCATACTTATGGGCACAGCAAAAATTTTATGCGATATTAAAAAAGAGTTGACCGGCAAAATAGTTTTTGTATTTCAGCCTGCCGAAGAAGGTGCCCCCGAAGGGGAAGAGGGTGGTGCAGCCCTCATGATCAAACAGGGACTGATCGAAAAATATGGAATTCAGATGATGTATGGCCTGCACATTTCGAGTGCTTCAAATGTGGGTACCATTACCTATAAGCCGATGGGCATTATGGCTGCAGCCGATCGTTTTTTTATCAAAGTGAAAGGAAAACAATCACATGGTTCGAAACCCTGGACAGGAGTGGACCCCATTGTAGTTGCTGCCCAGATCATAATTGGTTTCCAAACTATCGTCAGCAGGCAAATCGACATCACAAAAGAAGCAGTGGTCATCACTGTGGGCAAAATCACCAGTGGGGTCAGAAATAATATTATACCCGAAGAAGCTGAAATGATCGGAACGATAAGGACGCTGGATACGGCAATGCAACGGATGGTACATGAAAAGATAAAGCTGACAGCTGAAAAAATTGCTGAGTCCGCCGGCGCAAAGGCAGAGGTGGAAATCAAAACGGGCTACCCGGTTACCTACAATAATCCGGAACTGACCCGTGCCATGTTGCCTTCTCTGGAAAAAGTGGCGGGCGAAAATAATGTACGCATCATTAAAGCAAGTACAGGGGCTGAAGATTTTGCATTTTATGCCCAAAAAGTACCCGGTTTCTTTTTTTTCCTGGGGGCAAAGCCTTTACATGTAAACGTATTAGATGCCCCGCCTCACCACACGCCTGATTTTTTTATTGACGAAAGTAGCTTTATTTTGGGTATGAAAGCACTGGCTCAATTGGTAATAGACACCAAGTAAGCAAAAGATGGATGGAATATATGGTGGCAAACAGGTTAATAGGCAAATATAAAGGAAATAAGGAAGGACCCTTATTGGTGATTACAGCGGGTATGCATGGCAATGAACCGGCTGGGGTGAAAGCCCTGGATCTCCTGTTTAAAATGCTCGAAGTGGAACCCATTACCAATCCCGATTTTTCCTATAAAGGTGAAATTATTGGATTGATTGGCAACATGCAGGCTTTTAGTCAAAATAAAAGATTTATTAAAAATGACATCAACAGGGCATGGGATCCGCAGTTTGTAAAACAGATAAGAAAAGCAAATATCAGCCTCCTTCAGCACGAAGATTTGGAAATTCGGGGTATCTTGGATACCATTGATGAAGAAATAAAACGAATTCAACCTAAAGAATTGTACCTTCTGGACCTCCACACCACCTCTTCAGATGGAGGAATTTTTTGTATTACGACAGGCGACCCAAAAAGTATTCAAATTGGACACGATATACACGCTCCGGTAATCTTGGGGTTGATGAACGACATCAGTGGCACAACCTTACATTATTTTTGTTCTGAAAATACGGGACTCCCCACCACGGCTATCGCCTTTGAAGGCGGTAAGCACGACGACCCGCTTTCGGTAAATCGATGTATTGCCGCAACCATAAATTTTATGCGCGCTATCGGCGTGATCTTGCCCGAACAAGTGGAAAACAGACACGATCACATCCTCCTGGATTATTCCGGTCGGCTGCCCCAGGTTGTCGAAGTAGTGTATAAATACCATATTGAAGACAACAGGAAATGGCAGATGCAGCCGGGATATCAGAACTTTCAATCGGTCACCAAAGGCGAATGGCTGGCTACTTACGACGATAAAAAAATATTGTCCCCTATGGATGCATTATTGCTGATGCCATTATATCAGCCCCAGGGAGAGGATGGTTTTTTTCTTGCCCTGGAAAGAAAGGACATCTGAGAAATAGAGGCGGATTAAACCTGACTGCATTTTTGACTTTGCTACAGGTAAAGCCGAACAAAGGTGTAGTGAAGAACAGAATATTTTGCCCGAAAGTAAAGCATGGGACGGATTGAGGAAGTTGAATTAAGTACTGTTGCAAATATAGGCGTACTAATTTTATAATATCTGTATTTTAATTAAATAGCCACCACACCGTTTAAATCGCTTATTGGAGCTTTGAGTTCATTATCTCAATATCAGGCAAAATCCTGTATTGATTTGTCTCAATAATGGCATACTTTACTGTATTTCAATATGTTATGTTACGTAATAAAAGTTGAAAATTTATTTAATTCCACAGATGAGGATGCTGTACATTGGCACCCAAAACAATAAACGCCTAACAAATTGCAGCTTGGATTTACCCCGTTCTCGACTACTGGTATTTTGTGTGTTATATTCAAATAGTACCCTGCAGAAATAAATTGAAACTAAACCATAAATCAGCGATCAACGGTTTTATTTTTTTTTAGCCTATAATTGGGTAATTTTTACAAATTTCATATTACCGAAAAAAACAGTTTAAAGAATTCAACCATATAAAAAAGACTGATGCTTTAGACACAATGAAAAGTATATTATTAACACATGAAATTTAACCCGGATTAAGGGGTGAAAAAGAGGGTAGGTTTCATATTAGGATTATTTCTTATGGTATCATTTTTGGCTTACTATGCCCAGACGAGCTGATATAAAGATATCAAAAATATACACCTAGTAACCAGAACAAACTCATATTTATGTTGTACAAAAAAGACGAGATGCTGTTCAGGGATTCGCGATTTTTACTGGCATTCTTATTGTTGAGTTTAACCATATTTTTTATGGCGCTTAGTTATCAGAGTGCTCAGTAACACTAAAGAACAACCCGAACAGGGAAGGCCCGCAGCGTAAGTTACGGGCTTTTTTTTTATCCGGAATAATTCACCACAATTACTACAGTGTGAACATGATTAAATTGGAATGGCCGCCTTCAGTTTTATAAACCAAAAGGCAAACCCGGCAACAGGAATATACAAAATGAATTTACAAATAACAGTGATGCCTACCTGAATTGGTTAAAATGTTGAACCAGATTTTGTTTGTACATCAGCAACGCCCCTGCTTCGTTTTGAAAGATGGAAGGCCGATATGTAAATCAAGAGGACATCCTTAAGCCATGGCCACTTCCTGATAGGGTAAATAAAGGGTAATCAATAATTTTTGAAAGCATTTTTACTCTCAAAAATCGGTTATAGTGATTGCGTTTTTAAACTAATAGCTTTTATCAATAACAGTGTTAACAGTCAAAAGATGGATGAAAGTTTGAAGACGACCTGGTGTGCCGGCCAAGTTTATAAACGTCACAAAGGCCAGTCTTCAGATCAGCGGTTAAACCACTTTTGAGGGTCCAGTTTCGATTTATCTTTCCACAATTCAAAATGTACTTCTGCCTGTCCATTTTCTCCCGCCTGGACTTCGCCTATTTTTTGACCTCTTTTTATTTTTTGCCCTTTTGATATGATCACGTCGTCGAGCTTTGAATATACCGTATAATAGCTTCCATGTTTAATGATTACCATATTTTTAAAACCGGGTATGCTGGTCACACCTACGACTTCTCCATCGTAAACACATTCTACATTTCCACTTTCTGGCAAAGTGAAGTCTACACCATTATTGGATATCTGTATGTTTTTTAATGTTGGATGCGCGTGTGTTCCAAACCGGGCAGTGATTTTTCCTTTCGATACAGGCCAGTTTAATGCCCCTTGATTTTTAGAGAATCCGGTATCGTCGACTTCTTTTTTTCTGACAACTGCAGCATTGCCTTTTTCTTTTTCTCTGGATTTAGCCAGCTCAGCTATAATGATTTTTTCAATGGAAGCATTCAGGTTTTCCCGCTCTTTTTCCCGCTTTTTTAAAGATGCTTTGAGTTTCTCTTCTTCTTTGCTGAGTTTTTTTACTAAGGCATCCTTCAGCTTTTGCTCTTTTTCAAGGGATGCTATATTTTTTGAAGTCTCCTGAAGTGTGGTCAGGTTGAGTACTTTTGTTTTTTCGATCTCATCATTTTTTTGCCTGATTTCACCGGTTATAGTTTGGATTTCTTCCAGCTTCTGTTTGGTGTATTGGTCAAACTGATGAATGTACCTCCAGCGAACAATTAAATTGTTGAGGTTTTGGGAAGATAGTAAATATGACCATTTTGAATTGCTTAGCTTTTTTAGATAACTGGATCGTAGCATGGAACCATACTGCATTGTCAGTTGCTCGTGTTTCCCCCGTAAGTTTTCAATTCGGCTCTCATTTTGTTGGATTAGCTTTTCATTTAACTGAACCTCTGACCGCAGATTTCCAATCAGCTTTTTTCTGCTGCCTACCTGTTGTTCCAGAACTTTCAGCTGTGTCAGATTTTTTTCTTTGTTTTTTTTAGTGTTTTCTAGTGCTTTGGAGGTCTTTTCGATGTCTTTGATAATCTGCATCCGTTGCTTTTCCAGATCCTTCCTGGACTGCGCACATACCCAAACCGATCCTGCAACAAACAGGACGACAGTCAACAGGAGATTAATTGATTTTTTCATAACTATCGGGGATGGAAAATTTAATTTCCTTGGGGACATTTATTTCTATTTCCGAAAATTTCATGTTTAGGGTAGCCTTTTCTTCACTTGAATAAGGAAATTCAAAAGTGCGTTCAAAGGCCACTGAACCATAGCCGCCGACATCTCTGTAATCAGAAAACAGGGCTTTGGTGGTTCGGTTCATTTTATCGGTAATTGTCATTTTTTCCATTTGCAGATTGTAGCCATTGACATAATATTCCATTATAATACCATCCACCTTGGTATGTAATATGTAATATATAGAATCAGTGCGCAGATCAGCCAGATTATCCTCTGGAAGGATCACATTGCCAAACATGAGTTGCTGAATGTCTCTAAAATCGGCTTTGACAGATATAATATCATTGATTTGTGTTATACTTCCGGATTCATAGGCCGCTTCAAGCCGGTATAAAATGGTGTATTGTTTATTATCTGCCAGTAGTCTTGCAGCTTCAATTCCAAATTTTTTGACTGCTACCCAAAGCACACTATCTTTGACCATTCGTATATGCATTGAACCGGAAACTTGCTCGTCCGGCGACACCAGTGACGTGCTCGACTTTCCATTAAACCACCGAAAATCAATGTTTCGGCTCCGCAGGGCTTTGAGTATTTCAGCCTGTGTCCTTTCAGGTAATGGCCCGAGTCTTTTTGAAGTCGAACAGGCGGCAAGGGTCAGTAACAGCAGAATAGCAAAGCGATACATCAGTTACTTTTTAATGATTCAATTTTTTTATTCAATTCCACAGATTTACTGCCAAGTTCCTGAGCTTTTCTCCAATACAATCCCGCATTTTTTAGGTCCCCTTTTTCTTTGTAAAGATCGCCCTTGATCTCAGCAGCTCGGGCAAATTTACCCTCGCTGAGCTGAAGCGCTTGATCTGTTAGTGTATTGGCTTTTTCCCATTCCTGATGGAATACAGCTATTTCCGCTTTGGCAATTAATACCTGACACGCAATGTCAGGGCTGCCGGCACTAACGAGTGATGCCTCTTCAAGCATACTAAAAGCTTTTTTAAAATCTTGTTTTTTTATCCACGCCTTTCCGGCAAAAAAATAGGAGATAGCCTGATTTGGAAATAAATCTATAGCTTCATTAGAGATGGTTAATAACCGATCGTAATTTTCAACGACATCCAGGCAAAACATCAATTGCTCCCAGACTAAAAAGTTCTTTTTATTTAAAGTTAGTGTTTTTTCATATTGTCTGATAGCAGCTGTAGTATTTCCGTTATTTTTTAGAACATCACCATAAATGGCATGCGATTTAGCATCACTGGGGTGCGCTATGACTAATTTGTCACACAATGTGATCAACTGACTTCCTAAAAGCGTATCTCCGGTTTGGGCATGTCGCTGCACATGTGGAAGCAGTGCTTTGATCTTCATATCTATTGGGGCCTCCTTATTATCTATTAATGGTGTGAGTGTTACCAGATAATTTTCAGCCGATACAGCAGCGTTGGATAGTAGAAGCAGTCCAAGCTTTGCATCCGTATCAGTAGCATCAATCTCCAGTATTTTTCTGAGGTAGGGTTCTGCTTCAGCTACCATGTCATTGGAGTGCAGTATTTTGGCAATAAGTCGTAGATATTTTTTTTCACCGGGAAACTTTTGAACCAGAGTTTGTATTACGGCGATTGCCTCGGTTGGCTTTCCGGATAAGTCTAATATTTCAGCCTTTTTTAAAGTGGTTCCCTCAGCAAACCCCATATTTTTTTCTTTCATTTCAAGGGTAGAAAGGGCTTCATTAAAGGAATTATTTTTGACCTGCAATTGAACAATCTGGTCATAAAAATCCGGATTTTGAGGGTATAACTTGCTTAAATGCCGAAGCACCTGAATAGCCTCTGCTACTCTTCCCAGTTCTATATCAAAACTGACTTCAAAGATTCTGTACCACATTTGGTCCGGCTCCAGTTTTACAGCAGTGGCTAAACTGTTTTCGGCCAGATTATACGCCTTGGCATCGCGGTGCAGCTTAGCGAGTTCAAAGTAAATGGCAGATACTGTCGGAGACGCCCTCCGAAGTGTATCCAGTAATTTTATAGCTTCTGATTTTTTACCCGCCAATGCCAGTAATTTGGCATGCACAAAACGATCCTCGACCTGTATTTCTTCCTCTGATTTTCTGCTGTCTTCTACTTGTCCTGTGAGTTTAACACAAAAGAGCATCAACGTAAACAATAGTATACCCGGAATTTTAATCATCAAAATCATTTTATAGTACATGACCATCTAAACTGATAACGTTGTATTTTAGTTCAAAGGTACAGTTTATATTAAAACTATATTTAAAGTTTTGTTAATATTTAAAACCGAATTATAACAGCCATCTTTGTCGGGAAAGACTAAAATTCCTTATTTCCACAAAATATATGGAACCATAGTTTAAATGATTGCTGGTCTTCAAAGGGGGTTAGCTTTTTAGTTTTTTACCGACAAAAGCATCCTTACCTGCATTGAAGTTATAAATGAAGGGATGGTTAAAACACGAAATTACAATTAACCCTGAAAGAAATTGATGCGTACTGGGCTTAAACAACCCGGCTTCCACTTATTTCAGACATTACTCGATAACAGTAATTTTAAGCATGTTGGTTCGGAATCGTTTATGTAAAGGCATACTTCCGGTATTGATAACGATGTCCCCGGTTTCAACTACACCTTCATCTTTTAAGATTTCATTGACATCTTCAATGGTTTCATCGGTGGTCGTGAATTTGGTATATAGATAACATTTTACTCCCCAAACCATACTAAGTGTGCTTAGCATGTGGGGTCTGTCCGAAAAGATATGGATGTCCGGTTTTGGCCGGTAAGATGAAATTTTGAAGGCTGTGTATCCGTTTACGGTCAAACCGAGTATGGCTTTTGCATTCACTTCTTCTGCGAGTCTTGGCGCATTCAGACATAAGACATCCGATAAAAACGTTTCAGCATCTGGATCGGGTTGAGGTCTTTTACCATGCATATGGTAACTGGCTTCTGCTTCACCTATGATTTTGCGCATAGCCTCAACTACAAGTGCAGGATGGTTTCCAACGGAAGTTTCTCCACTTAACATGACGGCATCAGTACCATCCAGGACCGCATTGGCGACATCGGTTACTTCTGCCCGGCTTGGAGACGGATTGGTAATCATGCTTTCCATCATTTGGGTAGCAACTATAACTGGTTTTGCTTTTTGAATACACCTCGAAATGATCATTTTTTGCAGACCAGGCAGCTTTTCGATGGGTACCTCAACGCCCAGGTCACCTCGGGCAATCATGATAGCGTCGGATACTTTGATGATCTCCTTGATATTGGCAATAGCTTCTGGTTTTTCCACTTTAGCTACTACTTTGGCAAAATGTTTTTTTGCCTTAATCCTTTTTTGTAGATCTTTGACATCTTTCGCCTGCCGTACAAAAGATAACGCGATCCAGTTGACAGGCTGTGTAAGTATATATTCCAGATCTTCAAGGTCTTTTTCAGTAAGAGATGGCTGAGAAACAGCAGTGTCCGGAAGGTTAACACCTTTATTTGAAGATAACACACTACCAAAAAGGACCATAAGCTTTACTTCATTGGTTCCATTGGTTGAAATTACTTCCAAAACAATTTTACCATCATCAATTAAAACTTTTTCACCCACTTTTACATCACTGGCAAATAACTCATAACTCATGTATATTTTTTCCTTAGTACCCACACATTCTTCATTGATAAACGTAAGAATGTCTCCTGGTGCAATATCAATACTGTTGTTTTCTATTTTACCTATTCTCAGCTTTGGACCCTGTAAATCTGCTAAGATGCCAACGTGTACATTATATTTTTCATTAATTTCAAGAATATTGTCAATGACTTGCTGATGTTGAGAATGCGCCCCATGCGAAAAATTAAGTCTGAACACATTTACACCGGCTTTAACCAGATCAAGCAGCGCTTCTTTACTGCTGGATGCGGGCCCGATGGTTGCTAATATTTTAGTTTTTTGCTGATTATTTACATGGATCAAAGCGGCCATATTACATTATTTTTTTGAGAAGGCGAAGATAGTGTATTTTTAACAATATTATCTTATACGACCCAAATTATTCGAATGGGCTTTCTGTAGCTCCAGATAGATATGAACTGTTTATTTATATTGACCCGACACAACAAATAAAATTTATTAAACGTGGTCCATGTCTTTTTGATTGAACTGGTAATGCCTAAAATGCATTTTTATCCACCAATTCTATTTCGGAAAGTGGAGATGACGCTGATTTTAAAATCGACAGTGGTTTTTGGAGGCTTTTTGTAGGTTAAATCGTTTTGAAATTAAATTTTAAACGAACTTTATTACCGGCTGCTTATTTTAATTGCAACACTAAAAAACTCGGCAGATTTTTAACGGAATTTATAAATTTTATTTTTGTAGCAAGAGATCCAAATATAACCTGACAAAGCTGATGATTTTTAGTTATTAAGACTCTGATTAGCTTTTCTGACACTGCTTTGGATTTTTTTTACCAAATATCCTAAAACCACCTGTTTTGTGAACAGTTGTTATTATTGCTGGGAATCGGTAATAATAAAACCGGCTTTTTATTTAAAATTTTGCTGCAGAAATTATATTTTGACAAAACAGCTTCAAACTTTGACTAAATGCATAAAAAGATTTTACATAACGGGAATGATCAACTGTTTATGTTTAATGGCCTCAATGTGTTCTGAAATGGCAAAATAGAAGGAATGTTTAACTATATTAAGTTTTGTCAATACACTGGGGCTCGTAATTTTACACATGGAATTAAGCTTTCATTTTTTAAAGCACTTATTTTAGTGATAATATGGGAGCAAATTATTTAACCTGCGACTTTTTGGTACTTAAGGTCTTGAAATGGATGAAAATTAGCCTGCCTAGAAACACCCAGGGCACCCCGTGCATGACAAAATCCCACCAGTCCATCAGTTGCATGCCGTGTGCTCCTCCTGCAATCCATTTTATTTTTCCCCATATATGGGGCTCAGGTAAAAATGGTGCCAGACCCAGGGTGAGGCACGCAATGATGATCGTCGTAGGATCATTCCATAACTTTGGTTTTTGTTCCATCGGACCTTTTTATGTTTGCTGCAAATGTATCCCGCTTTTTTGAATTGAAGTGAAACCTGGGTTACATACAAAAAAAAAAGCCCTCATCAAAGAGGGCTTTACTACTTTCATAGTCAAATTAACCAATCTATATACATAACAAACTTAACCAACCAATTTGTAGTCTTTCATGACCTCCATATTTCTGATAAGAATTTTACTACTTTTTCTTGATCCGTAATGGATGTAGTTCTCCTTTTTTAGCTCATTGAGTATCCGGGCTACCGTTTGTCTGCTGGTATCCGTTAAATAGGCAATCTCTTTGTGCGACATACCATGATCAATTAGGCATTCATTGATGCCAATTTTGATGCCTTTGCGCAATCCTGTTCTGTATATAAAATCCACAATTCTTTCTTTTGCTTTTCTGAAAACAAAGTTTTGAAGTCGCTCTTCCAGGTTTTGTAGCTTATGTACGATAATTTGTGTTACCAGATTCGCAAAAGTGGTGTTTTGGATGACGGTTTCTTTAAATAGCAGCACAGGAATTTTAATAAGCCTGGTTTCCGTCATGGCTTCGGCAAACTCCCTGGTGACCTTAGCCCCTGTAAATATATTTTCGCCAAATAATTCATGGTCGTATGCGATTTCTTTAGTCAATGTTTTTCCACCAAAGGCGATCATGCCAAGTTTGACACTCCCTTTTTCAACCAGATAAACATATTCCACCTCCTGGCCAGCTTCGTATATTCTGGCATTTTTAAGTATTTTTTCCTGAATGGAATGAAGCGCTAATCTCTCCAGTTGGTCAGCATTTAAAGATTTGAATACGGGCATTTCACGCATCGCTAAAAGTCTGGCTGAGTGGTTCATAATGCATTGTTTAGTATATATATGATTGAGATGATGAATACCCCTATTTAAAAAGAATCATTTTTTAAAATTTTATGGTATGATACTAAAAAAGGACTAAGGATATATGCGGATTTTAAAATTGGAAACGCAGACCGTCAGTAAACAAATATGGATGATTATGCCTGAAAGTAGTCAGGAAATCTGCTGTAATAAAATTTAATGTATATAAATCACCATGATACAGTGCAGCTCGATATAACGAATCTGGTATCCAGTAGTTCCTGAAGAAAAAGTTTACTAAATATGAAGGGAAACAGTTCAAAATCATAGTGAATCCTGCAATTATAATCATAAACTGCAGCTTTGAAAACCACCAGAGGTTAATATGCCCCGCAACAAAAAAAATGATCTTTGATGTAGTTGATTTTTATTGGATATTTGTGTTTATTTATAATTTCTAATCTGATCTCATCTGCCGACTTAAAATAAGTTAAGGCAAGCTGCCTTGGTGTTTTATGTTTTATGCTTTCTGATAATTGGATAGTTATGTTATTGGAATGCACATTAAAAGCAAGAGCAATGATATATATCACCCAATATGTTCCGCCAAACTTTTTTAATATTGCTTTGTTTTTTACCTTTGCAATTTGAATTTAGTCTAAATAATGTAAATCGCATGCAAACACTGGCCACTTTAAAGCCCGGAGAATCAGGTTCGGTTACACTGCTGGATGAAGGCTCATATACTTGCAAGTTGCTGAATTTAGGTCTTTTACCTCTGGCTAAAGTCACTATGGTTAGAAAATCACCATTCGGCGGTGCATATTATATTAAACTGGAAAGACATCAGCTCGCTGTCCGCGAAGAGGAGGCTCGTACAATTTATATTGATCGGATACAATGACCGGAAATCGTAAACCAAGTGTGGTATTGCTCGGCAACCCCAATTCGGGCAAATCTTCTTTATTCAATTATTTGACAGGCCTGCGGCAGGACGTATCAAATTTTCCGGGAGTAACAGTAGATAAAAAGGCAGGTACATTTAACCTGAATAACGGACAATCGGTGGATATCATCGATTTTCCGGGCATATATAGCCTATACCCCAATTCTTCTGAAGAAAAGATTGTGATAAATATTCTGGCTAACCCAAACTCAGAACTTAGACCTGATTTGGTGCTGTATGTTGCCGACGTCACACAACTTGAAAGACATTTGTTGTTGGCAACTCAGATTATAGATTTGGGTTTTCCAATGATTTTTTTGCTCAATATGGTGGATCTGGTTACTGAAGATAGCGGCATAATAGATGTGAAATTTCTGGAACAATACCTGGGAGTCGAAGTATTGTGTATTTCTGTGAGAACCCGGGAGAATCTTTCCATTCTTGAAAATAAAATAAACGCCGGTTTGGCAAGTCGGACGGAAAGGGGGGAAACCGAAATTTATAAATTAAATGATATTGAGACATTTGTAGCAACCAGAATAAAAAAACAAATGAATCTGAATAGCCTCTATCAGGCTAAATTGATAGCACACCACTATAAATGGCTTGAATTCCTGAGCCCTGCTCAGCGATTATTTGTTGAAGACCTGATAACAAGATCCGGATTTAACGATCTGAAATGTCAGGTGGGGGAGACTTTAAAACGGTATGACGATTATGGCCCCATTGTAAAAAAAACCATTGTTTCACCTAAAAAACCGGTTAAAAGCACCACTGATAAAATAGATTACTGGATTACTCACCGGTTTTTAGGCCCCGTGATTTTTTTTATGATCATGCTTATTGTTTTCCAATCTATTTACTCCTGGGCAACATACCCGATGGATTGGATAGAACAGGTTTTTGCCTCAACAAGCACCTCTTTGGACCAATTGCTCCCGGATGTGTGGTGGGCTGATCTGATAATTAATGGTTTGTTGGCCGGACTGGGTGGAGTACTTGTTTTTGTACCTCAAATAGCCGTGTTGTTTTTTCTGGTTTCCATTCTTGAAGAATCAGGGTATATGAGTCGGGTGGTATTTATGTTTGATTCTGTGATGCAGAAATTTGGCATGAATGGAAGGAGCATGGTTTCTTTGATCTCAAGCGGGGCATGCGCTATTCCGGCGATTATGGCAACCAGAACTATAAGCAACCCAAAAGAGCGGTTGATTACGATCCTCGTTAGTCCGCTCATAAGTTGTTCTGCAAGATTGCCGGTTTATGCCGTTTTGATAGGTTTTGCCGTACCGGATAGCAAAGTCCTTGGATTTTTGAATTTACAGGGCCTCGCATTCATGTTTTTGTACGTATTGGGTATTTTAGGCGCTTTGGCTTCATCTTTTATATTCAAAAAAATATTGAAGTCAGATTCGGCTTCATTTCTCATGATAGAGTTACCAAACTACAAACCCCCCATCTGGAAAAATGTATTTATTTCTGTGTGGGAAAAAGTGACCGCTTTTATTTCAGGCGCAGGCAAAATCATCGTCCTGATCTCCCTGTTTTTGTGGTTTCTGGCTAGTTTCGGACCGGGCGATGCCATGAACAAAGCAGAAAAAGAAGCCAATGATTACAGTGTCTCCGCAGGTTTAAACATGGAGCAACAAAACAACCTGACCGCTTCATACAAAATTGAAGCATCTTATATGGGCCATATGGGCAAATGGATTGAACCGGCAATTGTCCCTCTTGGTTTTGACTGGAAAATTGGTATTGCCCTGCTGACCTCATTTGCAGCCAGAGAAGTGTTTGTGGGCACAATGGCAACAATTTACAGCATTGGCAGCGACAGTGACGAAAAAACCATCAGACAAAAAATGGCGGCCGAAGTGCGCCCGGGAACAAATATTAAAGTGTACAATACCGCAACTTCTTTTTCCTTACTTATATTTTATGTTTTTGCAATGCAATGTATGAGCACACTGGCAATAGTAAAAAGAGAAACCAATACTTGGAAATGGCCTTTGGTTCAGTTTCTGTTTATGAGTATATTGGCTTACTCCGGAGCATTTATAGTTTACCAGCTGCTTTCCTGACTAAAAAAAGCATATGGAATTTAAATCAATTATTGTACTGCAATACAACTGATTTCGACATTGACATATTTTGGCAGATTGGCAACCTGAACCAGTTCTCTGGCCGGTGCGGTATCGTCATTGAAATAAGTAGCATACACCGCATTAATTCTGCTGTACATTTCCATATCTTTTACGAATACAGAACACTTCACAATATTTTCAAAAGTAAAGCCGGCTGCCTCCAGAATATAACCCAGATTTTTCATGACCTGATGGGTTTCATTTTCTATCGTATCCATCACCATCAAACCTTCTGCCTGATTGATGGCAATCTGACCGGAAATGTATAAGGTGTTGCCATGTAAAACAGCCTGATTATATGGCCCAACCGGAGAAGGCGCCTTGGGAGAATAAATGATGGTTTTCATAAGGATGATTTTGATTTTGCCCCGAATGTGGTTTAAGATATTGCTATCATGTGACAAAAATAAAATATTTAAATCACTTACCCGAATAATATAGCACAACTTTGCCTTGAAATAAAAAAAATCTGCATGCAAAAATGACTCAAAATCGGTGTCAGGAATGGATTTTAATCAGAACATGGGAGAAGCAAAGAATTATATTCTAAAGATGTTGATTTTTGGTGATTCAGATACGAAATACAGCGTATTAAATAAAAATAAAAGCAGATTTTTCGTAGTAAATTTCTATTTTGATATGAAAAGCTTATAGTAGTTTAAGAGCGAAATCGATCTTCCAGGGCACATATCAGATTAAAGTAAAACAGAAAAAGCTCCCCATGTATAATTAACAGGGAGCTTATCTTTTATTCACAACAAGAACTGCTAAGATTTATTCTACGACTTCTTCTTCTTTCGCCTGGATTACTACCTGACCTTTATAATACATACTTCCTTCATGCCAGTATGCCCTGTGCATCATATGCGGCTCACCTGTATTTTTACAGATTGCCAATTGGGGCATAGCGGCTTTGTGATGCGTTCTTCTTTTGTTTTTTCTTGCCTTCGAGACCCTACTCTTCGGATGTGCCATTTTTCAAAAATTTATTGGATGATCAATCTTTAATTTAATTTTCAGGAAAAATATTTTTAAAATTTTCCCACAATTTTCCGTTAGGTAAATCTCCTCCCTCTGGTTCTGTCAGAGGATTTAATTTGTTTAGTATTTCATCATTACATACCCTCGGTATTTCCGATGCACAATCATAAACATGTACAAGCGGCATCGAAAGACAAATATATTCATACACAATTTGACTTAAATCGATATGTGATTCGTCGTCCTTTATATAAATAACTTCGTCATCTTCAGCATGGCTGTTTCCAATTTTAATAATGATCCGGTATGTGCCGGTAACCGGTAACTTGATGTCAGCAAGACAACGGTCACAAACAGCATTAGCGTATCCGCTGATGTCAAAATTGAATTCACTTAATCCGGGCCGTTTATCCACCTCCAGCAGAATTTCAAAACTTCCATCTTTTATCGGAGAATTAGGAAATTCAGCAAAAAAATCTTTATTTGCCACAAAATTAAACGTGTGTATCCCATCCTTCAGGCCGATATAAGGCAACGAAAAATGTTTAGAAATACTCATAAATTAAAAGAACTTTTTCTAACGGAGCGCAAAGATATGATTTTCTTTAAATATAAACACATTGGACTGTAAAAAAAAGTAATCCATTGTGCACAAAAAATCACTACCAGAATTATTTTCCCCCAATTTGTACTAAAAGTAAACCACGAAAACGAAGCCATATGAATCCAAATTGGTATTGTGACCTGAAATATTTTTAATATAAAACAAAATTAGAACCCTAAATCTGAATATTTATAACCTGATGTAGCCCCAATTTTTGCTGATCAAAAAAATAGAAGCAGTATAAATAATAATCCGGCATACAGTCCGCTTTTTTACTTGTAGTTTTCTGATCCGTTTTTTGAAGTTTATAAGCACAGGTTTGAAATATTTTTTCTGCGCTTTAATTTGGATTTGATAAAAATTAGCAATAAACATGGGACATTTAATCATTATTTCAGTCTTAATACTGATTAGTTTATTAAAAACTTTTTACTTTTGACCCTTATGACCGGAGAAGCGATAAAAACATTTTATCCAAGAATAGAAATTCTTGATGAAGCATACGAAATACCACAATTAGGAAGAAAGCGCAGAATTGCCGTTTTACTGCCCCATAATTATTACCAGACAGACAAAAAGTATCCGGTACTCTATCTTCACGACGGTCAGAACTTATTTGACGAATATGCACCCTATGGAAATTGGGGCGTAGATAAATCTTTGGAAAAACTGTCAAGCCAGGGTTTGGGCGATGTGATTATTGTAGCGATTGACCACGGTGGTGTACTGCGTATTCAGGAATACCTGCCATACTCCACACCAAGATATACCGAAGCGGAAGGACATCAGTACCTCAGATTTATGCTCGACGACCTGAAACCAATGATTGATAAAAGATACAGGGTATTGAAGGATAGGACATCAACCGGCATCGGCGGCAGCAGTCTCGGTGGCTTGATTAGTTTATACGCAGGATTTGAATATCCGGATATTTTTGGAAAAAAAATGATCTTTTCCCCGAGCCTCTGGATTTCAGAAGAAATTTACAACAAAGCCAAGTCTTTTATACCGGGCGGACCAACCGATATTTATTTGTATGCCGGTGGCATGGAAAGTGCCAATCACTACGGTCAGGTTCTAAGATTGGAAAATATACTACAGGAAAAAAGGAAATATGACGACTTTGATCTGATATTTTCTCACAATCCTTCAGGACAGCATAAAGAAATACACTGGGGTGAACAATTCCCTCGAGCACTGAAATGGCTGTTTTTTAATAAATATTAAGCAAAAATTGTATGCCACTTTATATAAAAACTAAAGAAAGTAAAGAAGCGGATAGCATCCTTATACCCCTTGCAAAAGAGACACCAAACAATGATTTGGTGCGTAAATTCACTGGCTTGTCGTACAACCCACAGCTCCCTTTGGGACCTAAAGATATTTCATGTATTTACCACCCTTCATCTCCTGTAAGGATTTTTATTTTGGGTCTGGGAGAAGAAAAAGACCTTTCTAAATCCTACATTTACTTTCGTAGTTTTGTGTATCAGCAACGAACCAAAAATGACCTGAAATTAAATGTTATTTGCGACCACCTTACAGAAGACCAGTTGGTAAATGCAGTTATCGGATTGCGAAAGGGTATTCATAACGCCGGCGCTTTTAAAACCAATGGCAATAAATTTGTCGAGCCGGAAATTACCATCGTTCTAAGTAAATCAAAACTCGCAATAGCCCAAAAAGCCTTGCACATGGTGGAAGCACAATTGGCTGCAATGTATCTGGTCGATCACCCGTCAAATATAAAAACCCCTGAATTTATTGGTAAGTATGCCCGTAAATCTGGAAACCAGCACGGTTTTGATGTAACGGTATTTAAAGCAGCTCAACTAAAAAAAATGGGCATGGAAGCCTTGCTGGCAGTAGGGCAGGGCAGTGCAAACCCTCCGGTGCTGATCGTGATGGAATATAAACCTGAAGGTAAAAAGTCTAAGACACCAACTTTAGGCCTCGTAGGAAAAGGAATTAGCTTTGACACAGGCGGCATATCTATTAAGCCATCAGCCAATATGGCATACATGAAATGCGATATGGCCGGTGCCGCCGCTGTGATTGGCGCCATTGAACTTGCTGCAAGGCTTAAGCTGGATATTCACATTGTTGGTGTGATTCCTTCCGCTGAAAACAGCGTGGATGCCAATAGTATTAGACCAGGTGACGTAATCAGTTCATATAGTGGCAAGTCCATAGAAGTTTTGGATACCGATGCGGAAGGCAGGCTCGTCCTTGCGGACGGCCTTGCGTATATTATAAAGCACCATCAGCCGGACTACTTGATTGATCTGGCAACCTTAACTGGAAGTTGTGTAGCCACCCTGGGCTATTCTGCCGCTGGTATGTTCACCAATAACGAGGAAATGGCAGCAGCGCTGACTACGGTTGGGGAATCAGTAAACGAAAGGGTGTGGAGGCTGCCACTGTTCGAAGATTATTTGACAGATATGCAATCAGATATTGCAGACATTAAAAACCTGAGCGGTAAACCCGTCGCAGGTGCAAGCACCGCAGCTAAATTTTTAGAGTACTTTACCTCAGAGCATAAAAAATGGACCCATCTGGATATCGCCGGTGTAGCTTTTACGGATAGTGAATTCGCTAAAATGCGCACAGCAACAGCGTATGGTGTCAGGTTGCTGACCGGCTACATGAATAAACTGATTAATAACGGATAATTATTAATTTCAGGGATTCATCATCAACCAAAGCGCATCCTTCAGTTCGGTTAGCCCTTTTTGGGTTACAGAAGAAATAAAATAAAACGGAATATCAACTTTGATCTCTGGTCGGATCAGGTCCAGCCATTCATCATCTACGATATCGCACTTCGTAATGGCCAGCATTCTGGGCTTGTCAATGAGGTCTGGATTATACATCTTCAGCTCATTTAATAAAATATGATATTCCTTACTGATGTCCTCCGCTTCAACAGGGACCATAAATAGTAATACGGAATTTCTTTCTATATGCCTTAAAAACCGTAGACCCAGTCCTTTACCCTGGTGCGCATTTTCAATAATTCCGGGTATATCTGCCATGACAAAGGAACGGTGCCCCCTGTATTTGACAATACCAAGGTTAGGAACCAGTGTAGTAAATGGATAATTTGCTATTTCAGGTTTCGCTGCGGTAAGCGAAGCCAGCAGACTCGATTTGCCCGCATTCGGAAAACCCACAAGTCCCACATCGGCAAGCACTTTAAGTTCCAGAATTTTCCACACCTCTGTTCCAGCTTCTCCGGGTTGGGCATATTCTGGCGTTTGTTTGGTTGCAGACTTATAGTGGGAATTTCCTTGTCCACCACGGCCTCCGCGCGCCAGTATTTTGGTCTCGTCATGCTCCGTGATCTCAAAATCGATTTCTCCCGTTTCAAAATCTCGCGCCACAGTACCCAGAGGTACATCCAGAATAACATCCTGACCACTGGCTCCTGTACAATTATTACCCGAGCCATTGGTTCCCGGTGTGGCTATAACATGCTTTTTAAATTTTAAAGCCAGTAATGTCCATACATTGGAGTTGCCTCTGAGTATGATATGACCCCCTCGACCACCATCACCGCCGTCCGGACCGCCCATACTGTTCATTTTATCGCGATAAAAATGGGACGATCCTGCACCTCCCGCTCCGGATCTGCAACAAATCTTTACATAATCCACAAAATTCTGTTCAGCCACAATAACATATGTTTAAGATAAATAAATTAACAGTGTGTTTTTAACAGGCTTCATCAATGGCGTCGATGAGCCGGTTGAATATTTCTTCTACAGTCCCGACTCCGGGTATTAATTTTGATTTTCCAAAGGTAGCATAATATTCAAATACCTGTGCCGTTTCCGCTTTGTAAACAGCTATCCGGTTTCTGATAATGACCTCATCGTTGTCATCAGCTCTTCCCGATGACTTCCCTCTGTGAAGTAAACGGCTGACCAGTTCTTCTTCAGGTACATCCAGTGCTACCAGAGCCGTAACTTCACTTCCTTTTTCAACAAGAAAAGCATCCAAAGCTTCTGCCTGAGCTATGGTACGCGGAAATCCATCAAAAATGATACCCCTGACACCCGGATTGGCATTTACTTTGTTTTTTAACATGCCTATGGTCACTTCATCGGGCACAAGTTCTCCTTTTGCCATGTAATCTTTGGCTTTCAGGCCAAGCGGCGTGTTGTTACTCATTTCATACCTGAAAAGATCACCTGTGGAAATGTGTATGATTCCATATTTTGAGATCAGCTTTTCAGCTTGAGTTCCTTTACCGGAACCGGGAGGACCAAATAAAATTAAATTTAACATAACGGAATTTCAATATTGAAAGGTAAAGATAGTGTTCAGTAGGCTAATTTTTTCTTTTTTACGCACATTAACCATTTATTTGGAAATGATGTCCACACCAAACAAAAAACGGGACTGCCAGTATTCAGAGTGCGTTATATTATCGATTTTGACACCGCCGGATGTAGTAGAATGCACGATCTCCATTTCTTCCGGTGTATTGGTAGCAACAATGGCTACATGCGAAATGCGGTCTTTGTTCCCAAAGAAGACCAGATCTCCGGGCTTTAGATGATCCTTTGGCTTTTGTATGCCAAGTTGAGCTAGCTTATCCGAAGGCCCGGATATAGGAATGCCGTTCTGTGTAAATACATAACCCGTAAATCCACTGCAATCAAATCCCGTTTGAGGTGACTTTCCGCCCGGTCTGTAATTGGTTCCTTTATACGTGAGGGCACTTTGTACAATTTCCTGACGTATTGACGACGAAGCAGCCGATGCATAATTTTTTTTATGCGTATTCCCGCTTGGTTCATAGGTGTAGGTTCTTTCTTCAGCCGTACTCCGATTCGCCTTTTCTCTTTTATGGGCAGAGCTGTATTTGCCGCTAAGTCTGGTATTTCCGGAAGGACTACAGGATAAAAAGACCTGAAGAAAAGAGACAAAAATCAGATAAAGTAGCCAGGAACTTTTTGTTACATTCATTTTTATTATTTTTACACGAAGTGCTGTAAATGCTTATTTTGTATATTATATATTATTGTAATATCAAATATAATGCCTCTTTTTGCGCGCCAGCGTTTACTCCCGGATTTCACATTGGACTTTATCCCCGCAGAAAAAGGAATATATGTGCTTACAACACTGAATGTTTAAAAGTACTGGTTTGTTTTAACCCCAACGAAGCCGTAGTGCCTCATCATCAGATCACAACGCCGCTCGAACCACGTTGAATATACATTGGAGATTAGATTACCCTGGAAATGGCACATCAAGTCTGACAAGCTTTCAATTATTGTGGAATATAGGTCACGAGAAATATCAAAAGCCTTCAAAACACTTTGATAACCTTCACAGGACAATGATCAGCCGTCTGCTGACTTAAAGCAATATCGGCATCGCGAATTTCCAGAATGTGGGTATCTTTCTTCAGATGACCATTGATGAGCGTTGCTTTGCCATCTTTTTTGGATAGTCGCCAAAACTCTGGCTGCATCTCAAAACAAATATTACAACCTATACATTTACTGCGATAATGGATGATTTTAGCCATTTTCCACTACGATTTTGTATAGTTTATCGTTGGATTTTAAAGGCTTGGGGAAAGGGAATGTGATTTTATCACCTTTATTAGCTTCCGCTTGTTTGACGCCATTAACGATAAGTTCATCCAGTACGATTTTGTCTGATCCTGTGTTCCTGCCAATGACCATCAGGTTTTCACCTGCTCGGATGGTACCGGTTTCTACCAGAAATTCTGCCACATGGATGTTAGGATAATATTTTGTAGCTTTTGCAAGATAGATCTTCTTTTCTGTAGCGATAGATCCCGGATTTTTTGTCCATGCTCCCAGTTTCCGGCCCATAAAATAGCCTTCCCAAAAACCACGATTATAGACTTTTTCGAGTTCCCGTAGCCAATGATAGATCTTTTCGTCTGTGTATGCGCCATCCAAAACAGCATCTATCGCTTCCCGATAACATGTAGTGGTGGTATAGACATACTCGGCCGACTTGCTTCGACCTTCGATTTTGAAGACATCGATACCTGCTTCAATTAGTTCGTCTACAAACCCGATGGTGCAGAGATCTTTGGGAGACATAATGTATTCATTATCGATCAGCAGCTCATTGCCGGTTTCGAGATCGGTCACATGGTATGGTCGGCGGCAGTTTTGGACACACGCACCCCGATTGGCAGATGCATTTTTTTCATGGAGACTCAGATAACATTTGCCGGAAACAGCCATACATAATGCGCCATGTACAAAGGTCTCTATTTTCATCAACTCACCCGAAATGCCACGTAAATCTCTGCGCTTTATTTCTGCTATGATATGTGCCACCTGCTTTAATGTAAGCTCTCTGGCAAGTACAACTACATCAGCCATTTGTGCAAAAAATGCTACCGACTCTATATTGCTGACATTGGCCTGAGTGCTAATATGCAGGGGCATCCCAAGGGATTTACACATCTCAAATACGGCAAAATCTGACGCTATGACCGCATCTATTCCTTGGTTTTTACATTCAGTAATGATCTTACGAGCCAGCTGCATGTCGTAATCAAACACTACAGTATTGAGTGTTAGATAGACTTTGATATGATGTTGTTTGCATATCTGGGCTACTTCCGCTATGTCTTCTATGGTGATGGTGGGTATCGATTTGGTACGCATATTGAGCTGCTCCACACCAAAATAGATGGCATCAGCACCCCCACGGATGGCAGCATGCAACGACTCAAAGGAACCAACCGGGGCTAAAAGCACTGGTTTTTTTAATTTCATATCATATCCAGTTTTGCCGTGAAGTGCCTTAATATGGGTGCTTCTTCCTTGATGACCAAACCGCTGATTTGTTGCCTTTCTTTAAAAACTTCAATGATTACTTCGGCGACATAATCAATATGACTTTGGGTATATACCCGGCGCGGAATGGCCAATCTGACCAGCTCGAGAGGTGCCGGTATCAGCTGATGTTCGTCGTCATATTTTCCAAACATCAGCGATCCTATTTCCACACACCGGATGCCTCCTTTAATATAAAGTGAACACACCAGGGCCTGACCGGGATACTGTGCAGCTGGAATATGGGGTAAAAACTGTTTGGCATCAAGATATACAGCATGACCACCCGCTGGTAGCATAACCGGTACGCCGGCTGCAGCAATTTTTTGAGTGAGATATTCAATACTCCGGATCCGGTATTGCAGGTAATGTTCATCCATGACTTCGTACAATCCAATGGCAATGGCTTCAAGATCGCGACCGGCCAGTCCGCCATAGGTGGGAAATCCTTCCGTGATGACCAGCAAGTTGCGGCACTGCATGGCCAGTCCTTCATGCCGCAGCGCAAGAAACCCGCCGATATTGGCAAAGGCATCTTTTTTGGCACTCATAGTACACCCGTCTGCATAAGAAAATATTTCATTGGCTATCTCCAGAATGCTCTTATCCGCATATTCCGGTTCGCGCATTTTTATAAAATAAGCATTTTCGGCAAACCGGCACGCGTCTATATAAAGCGGAATTCCATGCTGTTTACAGATGTGGTGCGTTTCTCTGATGTTCTGCATACTGACAGGTTGCCCGCCCCCCGAATTGTTGGTGATGGTGATTATAACCATCGCAATATGAGCCGAACCATGTTGAGTGATATAGGCAGTGAGCGCCTTGGTATCTATATTGCCTTTAAAAGGGGCCGGTATGGTAGGCAGTTTGCCCTCAGGACAAATTAAATCCACACCTTCCGCTCCTGAAAATTCAATATTGGCACGGGTAGTATCAAACAAGGTGTTTGAAATAAACACTTTGTCCTTGCCACCCGTAATGCTGAATAATATTTTTTCAGAGGCACGCCCCTGGTGCGTAGGAATCACCACAGGCATGCCGGTGATGTCTTGCACTGCTTTTTCAAATTTGTAAAAACTGGGACTGCCGGCATAAGACTCATCACCAAGCATGATTCCGGCCCATTGCGCACTGCTCATGGCGCTGGTTCCACTGTCCGTTAACAAGTCAATCATGACATCATCGGAATGAAGCAAAAAAGCGTTATAGTGAGCTGCTTTTAATGCCGATTTTCTGTATTCTTCAGTATTGAAATGTATGGGTTCTACGGATTTGATTCTGAATGGCTCGATGATGGTTTTCACGTATATATTATTTTTAAAATGTGAGCAAAACTATAATGAAAATGGTGAAGCACAAATGATTTAAATCATACTCAAACCGGAAATAAGAAAAAAAGGGGAACACCTTCGCCACACGAAGGCCTGCTTTCTTCTTTTTCCGGCTGCACCCCACAATGAACTGATGTATGGTTGAGTTTTATAAAATTTTAAGGAACTTTTTATCCTGACTTAAAATGGTTACAATTAATAGTAAAAGGAAATGGAATGGTATACAAACTAGCCGTATTTTGTTTTAAGTTTTAAACCCAATTTACCATAATTTTTTAAGCAGGAAAAGATATAACATCATATTGGGGCTGTGTGTGCTTTAAAGCAGTGAGGTCCTAAATAAAATTTCTTTTTCTTAATCCAGCATATAGCCATATTTTGACGCAGCATATTTCCAATACGGCTTTCAGTTTTATTTACAATTTGACGGCTTTTTTAAGTATGCTGTCACTTAAATCTGATAAGGCGTAAGTCATATTTTACATAAATAAATGCCGCTATAATCCTGCATTTCTTCTGAAGGCACATCCCAGTTCCATAAACGAATCAGTTTTGGAAATACCCGGTATATTATCAATTTTTTCATACAGTATTCGACGCATGTGTTCATGATTTTTGGCAATGATGCGTATGAACAAGGTAAAGGCACCGGTAATATAATAACATTCGGTAACCTCTGGGATAGCTTTAAGCGCCTCTATGATGCGTTCTGAATTGTGATCTTTCTCAAGCGTGAGTCCGGTAAAAGACGCCCAGTCATACCCGATCTTTTTTTCATCCAGTACAGGCTTTATCCCCTTTAAGATACCCTGATCCATGAGTTTGTGGACCCGCTGATGAACCATCGTATTGGATATTCCTATTTCCTGCGCGATCATCGAAAAGGCCATTCTTCCGTCAGCTTCCAGGTGCTGCAGGATTTTTATGTCAAATTCATCAAGGCTGTGAACATTGGTTTCACTATTCATATGGTTTAAAAATTATTATTTATTACCAACATAAAGTTAAATATGACGCAAATATTATAAAAAATAAGTCAAATTATGTATTTTTACTTTGTTTTTCAGATTATCATCGTAATTTTGTATTTTATTTCACTAAAAACACATGACCATGGCCACGACAACATCCCTCGAGTCCCCTAAAGTACAGGCGCTTATCGATAAAGAAAATAAATACGGTGCTCATAATTATCATCCGCTGCCGGTCGTGATTGAACGGGGTGAAGGTGTGTACGTTTGGGATGTCGACGGTAAAAAATATTTCGACTTTCTTTCTGCTTACTCTGCAGTAAATCAGGGGCACTGCCATCCGCGTATCATTGGTGCCTTGAAAATGCAGGCTGAAAAACTAACCCTGACCTCCAGAGCGTTTCACAATAACCTACTGGGCGAAACGGAAGAATTTATGGCAAAACTTTTTGGTTTTGACAAAGTACTCATGATGAATTCCGGTGTCGAAGCAGTAGAGACTGCCATGAAACTGACCCGAAAGTGGGCATATAAAGTAAAAGGCATTGAAAAGGATAAAGCCAGAATTTTATTTGCGACCAACAACTTCCACGGACGTACCATCTCAGTGGTTTCCGCTTCCAATGACCCTTCCGCTCGGCTGGGCTTTGGCCCTTTTTTACCGGGTATTGATGCCGTTCCTTATAATAACCTGGAAGCTTTGGAGCAGGTCCTGATGGCTGACCCGAATGTGGCAGGATTTATTGTGGAGCCAATACAGGGAGAAGCTGGCGTTGTAGTACCGGATGAAGGTTATTTAAAAGGAGTAGCTGCGCTTTGTCGCAAATATAAGGTGCTGTTTGTAGCTGATGAAATTCAGACAGGGATTGGTCGTACAGGTCGCTTACTGGCTACCTGCGGCAATTGTACTTGCCAGTCAGCCGAAAAATGCGATATGGCACATGAAACGAAACCGGATATTCTGATCTTGGGCAAAGCACTTTCTGGCGGCGTATTGCCTGTGTCCGCAGTTTTGGCCAACGACGAAATCATGTTGTGCATTCATCCCGGAGAACATGGGTCCACTTTTGGAGGAAACCCCCTGGCTTGTGCCGTAGCTACCGAAGCACTTAAAGTAGTGATCGATGAAAAATTGGCTGAAAACGCAGAAAAAATGGGCACGATATTTCGGCAGGGCCTGGAAAAAATTGCCCAAAACAATAAATTGGTCACCCTGGTGAGAGGAAAAGGATTGTTGAATGCCATCGTCATTGACTCCGACGAAAATTCTTACCTGGCTTGGAATATTTGTATGGAATTTAGAGATAATGGATTGTTGGCAAAACCGACCCACGGCAATAAGATCAGACTGGCACCACCTTTGGTGATCAACGAAGAACAGATCCGTGAAGCACTCCTGATTATTGAAAAATCACTTCAGGCATTTGTTTAGGTTTGTTTTAATTGGTTTATTTGCATTAAATTAGAAATAAAATGAAATATATATTTTTATGGACTGTGGTAGTAGTTTGTACTACTTTTTTGGCTTGTAAGGAAAAAACAGGAGAGGATACACAACTGAAAGAAGCTTTGGCTATTCAGGATGAAGCCCTCCACATTGGTATGGAAGTCGACAGCATGCTCGAAGCCCGGTATAACCAGGGTAGCGTGGCTCAAAATATAGAGCAACTGAGAAAGTGGAAAAATTTTACCGATCAGTGGAAACAAAATATGGTAAAAGTACCGGGTGTGGAACACGATCATTCCCACGATGGTCACGATCACAGCCATGACCATGAAGGGGCAGATGCGGCCTCACACCTCTCACCGGCTGACATTAAAAAGGTGCAGGAAGAATGGAAAGCAGCAATCGTAGCGGTTCGGGATTCTCTGAAAGGTTAACCCGCATCGCTCAAACACCGCCGTATTCTATTTTACACCATCCTCCGATTTGATCTTTTAAATCATAAAGGCTGTGTATCTTTCTGAAAATCAGACAGGTGAACAGCCTTTTTGATATACACCCATATACAAAATGGTCATCCTTATTGGTTCCTTGCAGTTTGGGTAGGCATAGTGGCTTATTCCGCTATCGTTTTAATCATATTTTTTACTTCCGCCTCCGAAAATGCTTTTGAGTTGCCACATTGGAAATTGATCTCCTTTTCACCAACAATTTTTATCAGAATAAAATCATAACTCACTGAAGCATCGTCTGATCGTTTTTCATATAAAAAACCATCTTCGTATTCTTCTACGATTTTACTGAAATATGGATTACCCGTAATCATCTCCTTTTTTTGTTGCTTCAGTTTATTGGTGTCTTTGGTGTACGCTTCGCTCATAAATACCTGGACATCATAGCCATTTTTGTTTTGCAACGATACATCGGTAAGTTTCCCTGTTCCGTTATGTGTAATGGAAACATCTGTCGGCGCTTTTACAGCATAAGGAATTCCATATTTCATCAAATCTGTTTTTCCTGTTTTTTCAACCTTGGAATCTTTGCAGGAAAAAAAGGAAAATACAATCAAACACAGGACACTTATCGTTGTGAGATGCTTTATCATGGCTATTTATTTTTGTTTTTTATGATGCAAAAGTATTGATTTTTAACATGCAACCACCAACACTGGCCGCAATTGAAAATTTAATTGTTTTCTTAAACGAATGCTAAATATGCACTTTATTCGTATTAATGTTTGAAAAATTTATTCATTTACTTCAAAAATGTCATGTATTTCAGTGTATTAAATGAATGTATATTTAATATTATAAATATATATATATGATAATGAATTGATTTTGTTATTTTTTTGTAGTCATAATGCCCGTATTATTGTATCATGAAACAGCGGAAAAGGTAAAAGAACCCGATTAGCTGCAAAAAAAAATGAATGAGTTTTGAGTTATAATAAATGTAGTCGTAGCGAGTGAGATCCGATGCGACTTAGAGTTTTGGATATGTTTATGGGATTATAATTTGTAAATGGTCGCTGGGGGGCGACCATTTTTTTTGTACCTGCCTAACCTCAAATTGCGTTTCGAAATTCACTATGACATAAAAATGGTAAATATTAGGGGTGAAGCACTGGGATTTTTATTGCAGATGAGGCGTTCACTACTAGAATGACTTTAGAAAAAGTACCAAATCATAATTATTGCAGGATCAAGGCAGAATATTTTTAATAATGTCTGATTCGGATTTTGAATTTATTGTTGTTTCTGTATACAAACAATGAGGGTACCAACACCTTGATTTATCCACAGCAGAAAATCAAAAGAGATTAGGAATTATAATTAAATGAAGAAAACAGACGGAATGCTATAACTAGCCCCCGCCTCAGGCCATACCGGCAGAAGGAAAATTCATCGGAGGCATCATCCCGGCTTCCGGATCTTCAATATTTCCAAATTGTGCCTCATATCTTTTGATGTTGTCCTGAAGCGCTTTCATGAGGCGCTTGGCATGTTGTGGAGTCAGTATCACCCGTGACTTAACTTTTGCTTTCGGAACATTGGGAACAAGCCGTATAAAATCCACTATGAATTCAGAGTGGGAGTGGGAAATAATGGCCAGATTGGAATATACACCCTCAGCTATTTCTTCTGATAGCTCAATATTGATTTGATTTTGATTGTTATCTGACATGCGGATTTATTTTACGTTAAAAATGCAAAGTTAGGAAAATTTAATCATCTATTATTCCGGCAAACATGGAATTAACGCTTTAGCGACGCTTTCCGTAAAAATAAAACCGGTAACTGACCTTACTTTTTATCAAGCCGACCCGGTGGTATGCACTACCAATTACCCTGAATGAAACATTTGAGGTGGATACAGGCATTTAAACGCCTGCCAGTCAGGTTTCACGTTTGACCCTTGCTGATAGAAAAACAAAACATAATTTGAGTGCAACTTTTTAGTTTTGATGGCCATTTTATCGTTAAATTCAGAACGGATCTGAACCTGAGTATATTAACAGGCCCGACAACTGTTTTTTTAGGGTCAATTTTCCGGAGCTTATTTTGAATCCAATAATCCCATCCCCTTACCACAACTTGTTATTTTAAGTTATTTTACCCGAATTAAAATCACTATTTTACTATCTTTGCGTCCTTATTAAAACACTTGAATAAATTAATATAATATGGCTTTTAGTAAAATTAAAGTTGCCAACCCTGTGGTTGAGTTGGATGGAGATGAAATGACCCGCATCATTTGGAAATTCATTAAAGATAAATTAATAGTACCTTATCTGGACATCGATATTAAATATTATGACCTGGGCATGGAATATCGCGATGAAACCAACGATCAGGTGACAGTGGATGCAGCCCATGCAATTAAAAAATACGGCGTGGGTATTAAATGTGCTACCATCACCCCCGATGAGGCAAGAGTAGAAGAGTTTGGACTGAAACAAATGTGGAAATCACCAAATGGAACGATCCGGAATATCCTGGATGGTACCGTGTTCAGAGAACCAATTGTAATGAGTAATGTGCCTCGTCTGGTGCCCAATTGGACTTCACCAATTATTATCGGACGGCATGCGTTTGGCGATCAGTACAGAGCAACAGATACCGTCACCAAAGGAAAAGGAAAATTAACCATGACTTTTACAGCCGAAGACGGTACCGAAACCAGCTGGAGTGTATTTGATTTTAAAGGGGATGGTGTCGCCATGTGTATGTATAATACCGACGAGTCCATCAAAGGATTTGCACACTCTTGTTTTAAAATGGCTTTATCCAAAGGATGGCCTTTGTACCTGTCCACTAAAAATACTATCCTCAAAAAATATGATGGAAGATTTAAGGATATTTTCCAGGAGATCTTCGAAATGGACTATAAGACACAATTTGATGCCATGGGTATCGTATACGAACACAGATTGATAGACGACATGGTAGCCAGCGCATTGAAATGGAATGGTAATTTTGTTTGGGCTTGCAAAAATTATGATGGCGATGTACAATCTGACACGGTAGCTCAGGGCTTCGGCTCATTGGGCCTCATGACCTCTGTACTCATTACCCCCGATGGCATGACCATGGAAGCGGAAGCCGCCCATGGCACCGTTACCCGGCATTACCGGGAACATCAGGCAGGCAAACCTACATCAACCAATCCTATTGCTTCCATTTATGCATGGACCAGAGGCCTCGCCTTCCGGGGCAAACTAGATGGCAATCAGGAATTAATTCGATTCAGCGAAGCCCTGGAACAAGTGTGCGTGGAAACAGTGGAAAGCGGCAAAATGACAAAAGACCTCGCCGTAATTATCCATGGCAATAAAGTAAACCATGGGGAACATTATTTATATACCGAAGAATTTTTGGAAGCCCTGAATACAGGCCTGAAAGCCAAATTAGGCTTATAATATGTTTTATAAATTATAAAGTTTGGCCTGCCAAAAGGATAGATTTACAGTATATATATGACCACAAAAATACCTTTTAGCTGGCCAAACTTTAAGATAAACACCGACTGGTCCCTGTTTCTGGATCGGGATGGCGTGATCAATGAACGACTGCCGGACGATTATGTAAAATCCTGGGAGGAATTCAGATTTTTGCCCGGTGTTTTAGACGCCCTGAGCGTTTTTTCCAATCATTTTACGCGAATTTTTATTGTCACCAATCAGGCGGGCATCGATAAAGGCATATTAAGCCATGATGTCCTGAAAGATATCCACGAAAAAATGATGGAATGTATTATGTACCATGGCGGCAGAATCGATGAAATTTACTATTGCCCGTTTAAAGCAGACCTGGACCCATTATGCAGAAAACCAAATCCGGGCATGGCACTTCAGGCAAAAAAGGATTTTCCTGAAATACAATTTAAAAACTGTTTGATGATTGGAGATTCAGACAGCGATATGGCTTTTGGTAATAATCTGGGTATGAAAACCATCCTGACTGGCAACAAACCGGACAATACTTTTGTATATAACAACGCCATACCGGACTGCAGACTGGATTCGCTGACGGATGTAGCCACATATCTCAATAGTTTATAAATGTTTACCTTTACCTTTTTAATTTGTGACATCACATGAGAACAAAACTGGGCTCCGGGGCAATTTGGGAAAATACAATTGGTTATTCCAGAGCAGTCAAAGTGGGCAATATTATAGAAATTGCCGGCACCACAGCAGTGAAAGAAGGGGAAGTGCTGCACACCGGTGATGCCTACCTGCAGACCGTCTCTATCCTGAAGACAATAGAACAGGTGCTGCAGCAAATGGGAGCATCCTTGAACGATGTGGTCCGCACCAGAATATACCTGAAAAATATAGACGATTGGGAGGAAGTTGGCAAAGCACACGGGGAATTTTTTGGCAATATTAAACCTGCTGCAACAATGGTAGCAGTCGCCGCCCTGATTAACCCCGAAATGCTGGTGGAAATAGAAGCCACTGCAATTTTATCATAGTCAATAAGTTATGTATAGTATTAAAGAGATATATTACACGATTCAGGGAGAAGGATTTCACACCGGAAGACCTGCTGTTTTTTGCCGCTTTGCCGGATGTAACCTGTGGTCTGGCAGAGAGGTAGATAGAAATAAGGCAATATGCAGGTTTTGTGATACGGATTTTTGGGGTACAGATGGGGTAGAGGGCGGAAAGTATGCTGCTACAGACCTGGCAGTGAAGATCAGATCGCTGTGGCCGGATACATCTATTTCTCCGTTTGTTGTGTGCACGGGCGGGGAACCTGCCTTGCAGATGGATGACGAGTTAATAAGTATTTTTCACGATTTTGGTTTTGAAATCGCAATGGAAACTAATGGCACGGTACCGCTGGCAAAAGGCATCGATTGGGTTTGTGTTAGTCCTAAGGCAGATGCCACACTGGTAGTGAAGTCCGGAAATGAACTTAAACTGGTATATCCGCAAAAAGAAAACAGCCCGTCCGATTTCCTGCACCTGGACTTTGATCATTTTTACCTGCAACCCCTGGACGATGCCCGGCAGCTCGAAAATATTAAAAGTTGTATCCAATACTGTTTGCAAAACCCCAACTGGAAACTGAGTGTCCAAACACATAAATTTTTAGGAATTAACTAAAAATTTTCGCCTCAAAATGATTTTGTAGAACTTGGCCCGAAGCAGCTTTAGGTCCCGGGCACAATAATCCTGCGAGTTTCATTTATCCGCTTCGAAGCCGTTTTTATTGCATATTCCCACATTTCGCTCAAAAAAAATTCAGGAAATAATACCGCGCTTCATTTTTACCTGAAAGCAATATCCTGCTATTTCCTGTTTGTATCGAAACTTCATCTGAAACACAATTTAACAGACAAATAATATAAAATTTTGGCAAACTCAATTGAATTTGGCATGATATTAGATTTATTAATAATATGATCCGTGAGGATCTACTTTATTTCATTTAAAAACCTGTTGTTATGTTGTTATTAAAAAAAATATTTTTTATTACGCTTTTGCTTAGCGCAGGAATCATCCGGAGCCAATCCGGGCCATATCTTCCGGCTACATTTACTTGGGAAGGAGCGCTTACCGGCAATCAGGCTGTATGGAATGCTGACGATACATTAAACATGTATAATTATATCAACTCCGTAAACGTCACCGTTAAATTACTGGATAGTTTGAAACTCAACACGACCACATTAAACCCCAGCGAGTTTAATGACTACACCAAAACAAATACGTTTTTCCGTAGGGGAAGTCTGGCATTTCAAATCACATCCAAAGGCCATCGTCAGGCAGCATGTTTGGAGTTTACCTTTTCCAAACCGATATATTTGAATAAATTCAACATTTGGGATATTGATATGTTGCAGTCCAGTTCAAATTTACCCAGTACCTTCCAGGATAGCCTCCATGTTTTTGCTTCCAACGCAGCAGGCAATGTTCCGTTGAATATCAGTGCCGTAGGGGTATCTCCAACGTTTAGTATCACAGGCCAGCAAATGAAAGCCAATTTTTTCCCGGGTGTCAATGGCGATGTGACCTATAATGATCCAAATGGCGCTGTATTAATCACCAGCACACTGCCATTACAAAAATTTACGATTTGTTATGCCAACGGCTCGGAAGATGATGGTTTGAGTAACAGTCACGCCATACGGGTACCTGAATTTACTTTTTCCGAATTGGTAGGAAGTATTGAAGGCCATGTCCTGGAAGACATCACTTCTACCCCGCTGTCCGGTTCATTGGTAAGACTACTCGACCAGGATAATAATCCCGTGTACAATAAACAAGGCATGCTAATGGAAATGACAACAGGGCCTGATGGCAGTTATGCGTTTTATTACCTGCCAATAGGGAATTACAAAGTGATTCAGACTGATCCGGCAGGGTATAATAGCGTCAGGGATATAGATTTGGTAAATGATAATGCGATAGCTGTCGCTTTGAATGTTTCAGGTTTTGTATCTGCAGGCAATGATTTTATTGAAGAACAGGCCGCACCACTACCCGTTGTATTGAAGTCAATGGATGTACGCACCACAGGTAAACACAGTTACAGGGTGTTTTGGGAAGTGCAGTCAGAATTAAATAACGATTTTTACGAAATTTCACTTTCTGCAGATGGAGTAAATTATTTTCCGGCAGGCAGAGTGTCCGGCTTAAACCAACAGTCCGCCCGGTATAACTTTGACTTGCTCAACGTTTTAAACACCAGAACATACGTTAAACTCACCCAGAGCGACTTTGACGGCCGGGTAAGTGAACTCGCCATTAGGGAAATAACACAAAATAATACGGGCAACACATACGAAATATACCCCAATCCGGTAAGCCAATCCTTCAGAATTCTGCGGAATGAAGTGGCACAAACAACGGTTGAGTATAAATTGTCTGACACTTCCGGCAAATTGGTAATGAGCGGGCTTTGGTCCGATGAGAACCAGGCGCTTGAAGTGGATTTATCTTCTGTCAAACCGGGAGTCTATGTCCTGACGATGCAGGAGGCGGACCGTATCTTTGTTCAGAAGCTGGTAAAACAATAAACCCAAATGGCGTTTTGCACGCTGTTATAAGATAAAATTTGGCCGCTGGGCCGGAACATAGTTAAAAAAGGAAGCCACCCAATAAGGGCTTCCTTTTTTTTATTTTTTTATTTTAGGGTCGCTATTTCAGTTCTGTTGCCGGTAACTGTTTCTCCAATTTGGACTTTTAACTGGGCATCCAAAGGCAGATATAGATCTACTCTGGACCCGAATTTGATAAATCCAAGCTCTTCACCCTGCTGCTTTATATCCCCCTCCACAGCATAACAGACGATTCTTCGCGCCAATGCTCCGGCTACCTGCCTTAAGAGCACCTGCTGGTCATGGATATCATAACATACTGTTGTGCGTTCATTTTCAGTGGAAGCCTTCGGATTCCAGGCGGCCAGATATTTGCCGGGATGATATTTGGAGTAGGTAACTTTGGCATCGGTGGGAAACCAGTTAATGTGTACATTCAGCGGTGACATAAATACAGACACCTGCAAACATTCCTTTTTCAGATATTCTGGTTCAAACACTTTTTCTATAACAACAATTTTACCATCACAGGGCGACAAAAGCGAACCCGCCACGGGATGCAATACCCTTCGGTCTGGTTTTCTGAAAAATGAAACTAAAAACCCATAAAACACCAGACTCAATATAAGGCCTGGTCCAAATAGGAAAGGGAAAAAATAATAAGTAGACGAATTGATAATACTCAATAATATAAACCCAATTAATAGGGTAGCATACCCCTCTTTATGTATGGTCATGTTTAAATGGTTTTCCTAATTTCTGAAAATTTGCAGCAAAAATAATACAAATGGCACAATATATATAAAACTGTCGAATCGGTCCAGTATGCCACCATGCCCGGGCAGCAGTTTTCCGGAATCTTTGATATTAAATGTCCGTTTGATCGAAGATTCAACCAGGTCTCCCAGGGTACCCATGATCCATGCAAAACAGGCCACCAGCAAAAGAAATAATCCGGTACTTAAGCCTGCGGTTTCTGGATCAAACAGATCAGGCGGCGTGTTTAAAAAATATTCGCCGGCAACATAAGCCAGCGGTAACGTAAACAAACCCGCTCCAATAAATCCCTCCCAGGTTTTTTTTGGAGAAATCCGCTCAAACAGTTTGGTTTTCCCTATTCTTGAACCAATTAGATAGGCAAAGGAATCACTCATCCAGATGGTACTTAAAACGGCAATCCAGAATCCCCCATTATAGTTTGGCTGATGCAGCACAAATGCAATAAAACTACCCATAGGCATTCCAAAATAGCCAATCGTTACCAGCCAATAATATTTTTTGTGATTGATAAAAGGCACAAACATATGCAGAATGCCCAGTAAAAGCAACACACACGATACGATAATGGCTCCCAAAAATAAAATAGACAACGGCGGTATGGCAGAAAAAAGTATGATGACAAAAAAGGTTAAACTTAATGAAAGCACCAACTTCTTTTTATTTTTTGGAAAGATCATCCGTACATATTCATAACAGGAAAATCCCGCAATAAAACCTGCCAGCACAATAGCACCGGTTTTCCCGGACAGCAGTAAAAGGATGACGGATAAACCAAAAAGTATACCCGTAATACTGCGTTGTTTAAGTACCTGGTTTTTATTCATGGGTGAATGAATTTTGATGAGACAGAGATTGTATATAGTACATTAGCCAGCCGAAAACAAGGGTGGATAGGACAACCCCGCTTATGGGTACATTTTCAGCAGGAATCGTTTCAGGATCAATGCGGCCTCCTGCTAAGTAAAGACTGATGGTAGCCGTACTGTTATTGAGGATATGAATAAACATGGCCAGCATCAGATTGCGGGAAAAATAGTACGCATAACCCAATACCAGACCTATGATCATCTTAGGTATAAAACCGGTCACCTGAAAATGGAAGGCACTGAAAATAATCGCCGTAACCACAATGGCAAGATGCGGATTTTGCCACCGCTGATATAATTCCTTTTGAATGACCCCACGAAATAAAAGCTCCTCCCCGATGCCGGGTAAAATGCCAACGATGAGCAGATTCAGAAATAAATCGGCCGGTCTGTCCATTTTGAGCAATTGACTTAACGCAGACAGCGAGTCCTGATCCATTTTGTCCAAAAATGAGGGAAGATCCAGCTGATCTACATAGAATGCCAAAAATGCCATAAGTGGATAAATGGAAAATAAGGCCAGGGGAAATAATAGAATATATTGTGCATTAAAATGCCGGAACACAAAATACCTTCCGATACTTTTACGGTAAAACAAATAAACAAAAAGCATCGGACAGACAATAAAAATTAATACATGGTTTATTCCTATTATACATTTTATAAGCACTGAGTGCTCTGGTGCAGTCAGCAAAGCCATTAGATCTTTTTCTGTTTCGATGTGTAATCCATAAATGTGAGCCATACCGGTGATCAGCACATGACTCAATAGCATACCTCCGCCTACCAGGACAATTAAGGTCAGTATCTTAACTATAAATGAATAATTCAATGGTTTCTCTGATTGCAGCGCAAAGATAACCAAATATTTTTTACAGACTGTTGCAGGACATTTTTATCATAATGATCAGGGATAGTGTCACAACTGAATATACTCGTTTATACAACTTTACTGCAATTGTAAAGTGGTATATAGACCCTTTATAGACTGATTGCCATTTATTTCGGGTATATAGAGATGACTAATATCAGAGTGGCAGGGCTTATGGGTATGGCAAGCACAGCCGGCTTTTGATCAATCCGGTTTACTGCGCAGTATGGCTTCCATCTTTCGTCCCTTGGCCAGTTCATCCACCAGCTTATCCAGATACCGCACTTTTTGTGTTAGTGGATTTTGTATATCCTCGACCCGGTACCCGCATATTACACCGGTAATCAGCCCTGCATTTTTATGTAATCTGGCCTGGCTAAAAAATGTTTCAAAAGTCGCCTTTTGGTCCGCCATTTCCTGTAAAGCACGTTCGTCAAAACCCGTTAGCCACCCGATGACCTGATCCAATTCCGCCTTGGTTCTGCCTTTTTTTTCTACCTTAGCCAGATATAGGACATATACCGAACCAAAGCTCATGCGGGCTATACGTTCATCATGCGTTCCATTGTCTTTCATACGATGATTTTTATACTTATTTTTTTATCCGATGATTTAACACGGATTATGATTTAGAACTTCGTAATAGATTTTCTAAAGCATAATTCGGGTTTAAACACCACAATATCTGCGATTTTGACAAATTTATCCGATTTCAATAATTTTTTTTTAACAGCAAAAAACACAATAATTTTTAGTACTGACACAAATTTATATCAATGAATAGGTTACTAAAGACGGGAAACCGTGTCGCTTTTCGGATTCCACCTACACCGCTGAATTGAGGATGGCTAATTTACCTTGACATAAAAAAGTATAAAAAAAAACGCATCTATATACCGAAGCATGGAATAAGACGTGCAAATCTACAACCTGCCATCCTGCCCGGCATCAAATAAAAAAGCCTGCAAGTGAGACACAGCAGGCTTTGATGTTGGTTTAACAATTACAGGTTCTAAAAAATAAATGTTATTACATTAATTCCAAAAATCAAGCCAATTTGATATTCTGTTGCCTGAAGTTTGAAAAATAATCTCTTGAACCAGCTGTAGCATAAAACTAATCGGGAAAAAATAGAAGAATTAAGACGTACGGAAACAAAATTATATCCGGTATTTTGGACTTGCCATCATTCCGGCAGCAAAGCCACCAGACCACAATACATTTCCCAATACAATTCGGGTAGATTACACCTGATGAAACGGTGTCTTAGGGTTGGTGATTTACATAGACCTGTCAGGCCTCACGTGTAGGCATCGGAATAAACCGGCTCGTCCTACTTTTATATGCCTCAAACTGGGCGTGTTTTTCCATTTTTTCCTCCAGCATCGGAATGCCGGAAACCTTCAGGATCAAAAGAGTGATCGTCAGCGGCCCGATGAGGGTATAATAACTACCTGGAGTAGAAAGGGTAAGCAACCAGATGCCCCACCAGAGCAGAACTTCACCAAAATAGTTTGGGTGCCGGCTGTAAGCCCACAGTCCGGTTTGCATCAATTGACCCTGATTGGCCACATCCCGTTTGAATCGGAGGAGTTGCGCATCACCTACAACTTCAAAATAAAAACCCACTGCCCACACAAGTATACCAGCGCCATCGAACCAATTTAACGCCGGGCCCGGACCCTTTAATACCACCAGCACAGGCAGAGCAATGATAAACAGCAAGAGCCCTTGTAAGAGATACACCTGAAGGTAGGAGCGAAGGATAAACCACTTGCCCCAATCTTTTCGCCACTTTTGGTATCTGTAGTCTTCCGGCTTACCCTCATTCCGGCGGTGAATGTGCCACGCCAGCCTCAACCCCCATAGGCTTACAAGCAGGCAAACGAGCAACGCCCTTGGTCCGTATGACCCGGACAGATATAAAGCAAACCACGCCACCAGCACAAAACCCAATCCCCAGGCCACATCGGCCACATCGTTTCTTTTTTTGAGGAGAGAAACCAAAAACCAGAGACTCATGTATAAAAACAATGCTGTACCGATACTTTGATAATAACTCATATTCCGATACGCATGGCTATGAAATACGTCGCAATGGATACCGAAGCAGCCAGTACTGCCCCCCAAACCAGATCTACAAGGGTCACCACCAACGGCCAGTCTTTGGCCACAGCAAGATTGGTCAGATCATAAGTGGCATAACACACAAATCCAAAAAACGCACCGTACACCATAGCGTGTTTCCAGGATGCATTTTCAATCGCCGGAGTGATCACAAATACAACCAACCCGGCAATGAAGATCAGATAGAAAATGATGGCCGCCGTCCAGTTTACTTCGGGTTTCATCAGACTCCCGATTTGGTTGCGGTAAAAATCCTTGGCTACCAGACCAAGCCAGATCATGTCGATGACAAAAAATACCGGTAAGGCAATGGCACATAGTCTGAAAAACATGGGCTGTATTTTAATTGATTAAGATAATGCGTCTGTAATTCAATGCATAACAGGGTAGGGAAGGGAATGTTTTTTGTAGTGTCTTTTATTTCTTTTAAACCCAAACCAGGCTTAATATATTTGTATACTTTTTAAAATGCCTGCTGGAATGTTCATTTGTTCTTTGTAATTATTTTTATTTTAAAAACGATTTGATTTTTAATAATTCAATCTAAATCCAATTCCAAAGCCCATATCACTATCATAATGTGTTCTTATTCCCATATTTTTGTTTATAATGTACCGAACATCAACCATAAATTCTTTGTCACTGTTATACATAAATCCTGCTCTGAGTCTTTTTGTGATCGGTATATCTTCTCGCATCAACGAAAGTCGAACAATTCCATCATGATACACTTCCGCCTGTAAATGGACCAGCATTGGAAGCGTATAACTGAATCCTACACTTACAGCACTTCTTTTATCCTTTTTATTTGTTTGTCTGAATAAATTTTTTTCTTGTTGATCTATCCCCATTCGCCTGTATCGCCAATCAAATCCAATGAATGGCATAAGCCATTGCATTTTCCCTACATATCGCCCTAAATGTGTTTCGGCTTCATAGCCGTGCATATCATGGTGTCCCAATCGCCATTCTGTGCCAATGCTCCAGCGTGTGTTTTGGAACATGGCCATTCCATCGTTTCCATTTGTAGCAAAGTCGTTTACTGCCATAAAATGAGCTTTTCTGTCATCTGCAAAAAGCTGTCGTTGTGCAAGTTTTGGATTTGGTATTAAAACATTGGGTGCTTGATTTTCATAGGTAAAAATTCTACCCATACCACTCATCATATGGTACAGTATGTGACAATGAAAAAACCAGTCGCCCTCCACGTTAGCATTAAACTCTAATGTGTCGGTTTCCATAGGCATGAGGTCCACAACATTTTTTAAAGGAGCATATTCATTTTGTCCGTTGAGCAATCTAAAATCGTGTCCGTGCAGATGCATCGGGTGCCGCATCATGGAACCGTTGTAAAGGACGATTCGAACATGGTCACCTTTTTTAATGAGTAGTTTGTCCGCTTCGGAAACTACTTTGTTATCCATACTCCATACATAGCGATTCATATTCCCCGTAAGTTCAAAACGAAATTCTTTTACAGGAGCATCTTTCGGAAGTGCTGTTTTGGTAGGTGATTTCAGCATCGTATAATTCAATGTTACAATATCTGCCAAAGCATTTGCATGGTAACGATTTGGGTCTTTATTATTTTGGATTGATTTGGTTTCTCCTGTAATTTCTGGATACATGACCACATTCATATCCATTTGATTTAAACGCATAGACATTCCCATGTCGTCTAAATCGCCATTCATTTTCATCATATCGTTCATCATTTTCATCCCTTCAAAATATTTTAGTCTGGACAGGGGCGATTTGACTTGCTTGATGCCGTTCCCAAAATAAAAAGAGGCAGAATTCGTTCGGTCTTCCGTGGTCGCCAAAAACTCATATGCAGTTTTTTCAGCTGGGATAGTTATAATGACATCATAGGTTTCAGATACGGCAATAATTAATCGGTCTGCTTCGACGGGTTCAACATCATTTCCATCGCTTGCCACAATGGTCATTTTACCACCTGCATAGGTAAGCCAGAAATAAGAGGATGCTCCGCCGTTTGAAATCCTGAGACGAATTTTATCACCTGCTTTGAGTTGTTTTCCATCAATATGTGTAATTTCTGAATTTGCATTTCCATTCATAAATATTTTATCATAATACACATCGCTCACATCCATAGCCAACATTCGTTTCCACTCATTTTTAAGTTTGGTTTTAAAATGACCTTCCTTCATAGCCTCCGCATAACTTTGAGTAGCATTTTTTTTGATGGCAAACCAGTCGGTGGCGGTGTGTAACATTCGGTGTACAGTTTCCGGTTTGTGATCTGTCCATTCACTCAACACGATGGGAACAGTGGGCAAATCATCGATTCCTTTTCTAAATGTGGCGTCGTCTTGTTTTTTCAGCATTATAAAATTTCCGTACATGCCAATTTGCTCCTGTAATCCGGAGTGACTATGATACCAGTGTGTACCATTTTGAATGATTGGGAAACGATAAATGTGTTTTGTATTTGGTTCAATTGGCATTTGGGTAAGATTGGGTACGCCATCTTCTTTGTTGGGCAAATATACCCCGTGCCAATGGAGCGATGTGCTTTCTTTTAGCTGATTATATACGTGAATTTCTGCTGTATCTCCTTCAGTAAAAACAAGGGTTGGCATCGGAATTTGTCCGTTGACAGCGATGGCTCTTTTCGTTTTTCCTGTAAAGTTTACCAGAGTATCTTTTACATAAAGATCGTAGCGTACCGTTTTTTGACCGAAAATATGGTTTGCCAGTAGCAGCAGCGCTATTGGCAGCATTTTTTTTGAAAGCATGTGTCGTAGAACCATTTTAAGATGTTCAGTGGGTGTACTTTAAAAATGGTGTAACCTTATTTACCCCAAATTGAAGTTTATTTAATGATTTCTACAGTTTTTCCACAGGTCAGCATTTGCGAACCATAGTAAGGATTTTTTACTGCTTTTTCTTTGCTCAGCCAGTTTGCGCCTTTGCCATCATTATACATGGGACAATTTTGGTAATATATGGCATAATCTTGTTTGCTGACTTTGATCAAATCATAAAAATTTGCCGATAAATCCATAAATCCGGCCCGTTGTTGTTCCACCTGAGTTGTAGCTGCAATTTTTTCGGTGTTTAATTTGATACTGTTCAATTCTTTCATCCAGACAATGTGTTCTTCAGATGAAAGTTTATCCATTTTTACAGCATCAATTTTTATAAGTAATGCTTTGGCCAGGGCTGCAGCTGATTTTCCGTCAGATTTTATCAATTCGTCTTTTAAAGCAAAGTAGTTTTCGAAAACTATTTTCAGTGGATTGGCTTCTTCTTTAGTTTTAACTACGATTTTCTGATCGGGCATGGAGTGGTCTTCAATAACAGGGCTTGATACAATCGCTGTTTTGTTAACCCTTTCATATTGACAACATCCTGCAAGTTTGCTGTAAACATCATCGGGAGCCAGGAATTTATCACTATCATAACCCGCCAGTGCAATTCGTTTTAATATTTCATCTGGATTGGTTTTGGTGCTATCGTAGGTTATTGTTGCCATTTTACTGTCTTTGTTCCAGTCCACCTCAACAACTTTTTTTAATTTTCCGGCTGTTTCAATGGTCTTTTCACACATGCCACAATTGCCATATATTTTTACATTTTCGGTTTTAGCATGCTTGATTTGTGCATTACAGGACGAAAATGAAAACAGCAACATAATGGCCATGAATATTTTTGATACTTCGTTCATTACTTTTTTTTTATTAGTTTAATACTTCAATGTTAAATCCTGCTTCCTCTACCTTTTGGATGACCTCCGCTTCGGTAATGCCTTCGGATTGGACCGTCAGGACTTTGTCTTTATTTGATATATCCACGTTCCAATGGCAAATACCAGCTGCATCTGTTAGAAATGGCCTTACTTTTGCCACACATCCATCGCAATTGATGTTGGTTTTGAATTGCAGTGTTTTATCGATTGTGTTCATATTAATGTTGGTTATTTAATTATTCGACAAATTTCGTCAGTTTTCCGTCAATTAGCATTGCATTATTTTTGAATAGATTTGTAACATTTACGGTCACTTACTTAATGTACTTCAGCCGCAAACTATTACTGACCACACTGACGCTGCTCAAAGCCATGGATGCACCTGCGATCATTGGGTTAAGTAAAAATCCGTTAATAGGGAATAAAATACCTGCTGCAATTGGAATACCAATTAAATTGTAAATAAATGCCCAAAAGAGATTTTGTTTTATAGTGCGGACAGTTGATTTTGACAATTGAATTGCTTCTGAAATTTTCAGAAGGTCAGATGAAATAAGGGTCATTTTGGCGACACCCATCGCAATGTCGCTTCCTTTGCCCATGGCAATGCTCACATCTGCTTGGGCCAGTGCTGTGCTGTCGTTGATGCCATCGCCAACCATAGCCACAACCTTTCCCTGTTGTTGCAATTGTTTTACGAAATTCGCCTTATTTTCCGGCAACATTGCTGCCTTGTAATGTGCAATTCCAACTTTTTCAGAGACAGCTTTAGCCGTCATTTCATTATCGCCGGTGAGCATGTAAACTTCAATACCTGATTTCTGCAATGCTTCAATTGCCATCTTGGAAGTGGGCTTTATTTGATCTGAAATGGCTAATATGGCTATTATCTTTTCAGTATGGGCAAACCAGATTACGGTTTTAGCTTCATTGCTCCATTGATTGGCTTTTTCTGAAATCAAAGGATCAATGGCTATATGATTTTCTTCTATAAGACTTCTGTTTCCAACAAAATAGGTTTTTTGATGAAAATCTGCCTTGGCACCTCTACCTGTAATGCTTTCAAATTTTGATACGGAAACGGAAATTTGATTTTTTAAATGGGCAACAATTGCTTCTGCCAGTGGATGTTCGGATTGTTTTTCGATACTGAATAGCATTTGTTTTAATGCGGTATTATCGTCTGTCCAATATTCATTTGTTACCATGGGTTTACCTTCGGTAATGGTTCCGGTTTTATCAAGTATGACAGTGGTAATTTTATTTGCTAATTCCAGACTTTCAGCATCTTTAATTAAAATTCCTTTTTCGGCACCTTTGCCCACACCAACCATGATAGCAGTCGGCGTTGCTAAACCTAAAGCACATGGACAGGCAATCACCAAAACGGTTACAAGGGCCAATAAACCTTGGCTAAAGGCATTATCACCTCCTAAAACATTCCAGATTATGAATGATAAAATGGCAATCCCAATAACTACAGGAACAAAAATGCCCGCTATTTTATCCACCAATTTTTGTACCGGAGCTTTACTTCCTTGTGCATCTTGTACCATTTGGATGATGTGAGCAAGCATCGTTTCACTACCTACTTTATCGGCTTTAAATTGAAAACTTCCTTTTTGGTTTATTGTTCCAGCAAAGACCGGGTCATTTTCATTTTTAAGCACGGGTACGGACTCGCCATTCAACATGCTTTCATCCACATAGGAGCTACCATGGATTACTGTACCATCAACGGCAATTTGTTCACCTGGCTTCACCATAATAATATTTCCAATCTCTACTTTTTCAATAGGAATTTGCATTTGCTGGTCGCCCTGGTGTACAATCGTAACAGTTTTTGGTTGCAAATGCATCAGTTTTTTAATAGCCGATGATGTGTTGCCTTTGGCTTTTTCCTCCAGCAGTTTTCCCAATAAAATAAAGCCAATGATGACAACAACAGCTTCAAAATAAACGTGTGCGTGTAAACCTTTTTGGTGCCAGAATTCTGGAAATAGTGTATTAAATACACTAAAAACATAAGCAACACCGGTGCTTAATGCGACCAGGGTGTCCATATTTGCCGAGCGATGTTTGGCTTGTTTCCAGGCATTGATGTAAAAATCTTTCCCCAGCCAAAATAAAACAGGGGTGCTCAACACCCACATGATTTCGTTGGCAAAGGGTATATCCATAAAAAACATTCCGATAACAACCACAGGAGTGGATAATGCCAAAGCCAGGTATGTTTTCTTTTTAAGTGTAATGAAATGCTGTTGCTGTAATTGTTCTATAGTATCATCACCCGAAACTGGCTCGTCAATAAATAAATCGTAGCCTATACTTTGAACTGCTTTTCTCAAACTGACCGCGTCCGCCAGACTCGGAATAAATTCGACCGAAACCATTGCATTGGCATAATTTACACGTGCATCAACAACACCAGCCTGAGTTTTTAGAATACTTTCCACACTGACCGCACAAGAAGCACACGACATTTGTAGTACAGGAAAGGTTTTTTTTACGGAGGGCACACCATACCCTAAGTCTCTGATAGTTTTAACCACTTCCGTTATGACACTTTGATTGTTTGTTTGAATGACCGCCTGCTTGTTATTGATTTCAACCCGGTGCAATTCAACACCTTTGACTTTAGCAATGCCTTTATCTACAATCAGGGCACAATGTTCATTATCAACGCCTTCAAGGGGTATCCGAATGTCATTTATTTGTGTTGCCATACCTTTCGTTTTTATTGTAATGCAAAGGTCGCAACATTTCAATTTTTTTCTGTTACCTGATTTTGGATTATATTTGTAATATTTACACTTCGTCCAGCGGTATGCGTTTGATTTCTTTTATATTTTTAAAATGGGTAGGTGTAAGACCGGTAACTTTTTTAAACTGATTGCTTAAATATCCTACACTTGAATAATTCATTTGAAAAGCAATTTCGCTCAGTGATAATTCGTCATACACCAATAATTCTTTTACCTTTTCTATTTTTTGAGCAATGAAATATTTTTCAATCGTAGTTCCTTCTACTTCTGAAAATAAGTTTGACAGATACGTATAATCGTGATGTAGCGTACTGCTTAAATAGTCTGATAAATTGGTTTTTAATTCGGTGGTATTTTGGTGTATCAGTTGTATGATGTAGGTTTTAATTTGTCCGATGAGTCGGCTTTTTTTATCATCGATCAATTCAAATCCAAACGTTTTTAATTGATTGTCAATATTTATTTTTTCAGACTCATTCAGGTCATTTTGAAGCGTTGCTTCACCTAAACTAATGTGTAATGGTTGAAAGCCGAGTTTCTCTAATTCATTTTTCACTACCATGATGCAGCGATTACAGACCATGTTTTTGATATAAAGCTTCATATATCATGATTTATGTTGGTATTGTTTTAATAAAAAGTGCATTGAGCAAAATAAATAATAAACCTCAGCCCGTCTTGAATGTCGGCTTTACCCTGTTTGATTGCTTTATGGTCTGCCTGGTTTTGTTCACCTTCAAAATAGGTTTACATTTTTAATGTGTCTTAAATAGTAAATGTACAATTTTCATTTTAGTTGTACAAACTTATTGAAGAAGCAGCTAATCTGGGGTAAATGGCACCCTTTCACTGAAGTAACACCAGAATGGTTGAAAAAACGGAAAGATGGAAAGAAGTCACTTATGCCCGGAAGTAAGCAGAACGGTACGGGGTCGTCCATAAGCACAGCGAACGGAAAGGAGGGGGATCAGCTTAGGGTAAATGACAGATCCGGCCCACAGGCTGATGCCGGACAGGGCGTCGGCGAAGGCAAAAGCGCACACGTCACTGTTCATTTGGGTTGTAGGTATTATACTTCGCACACCAAAAAAACGTACTGATGATTGGAAGGTGATTAGGGATCAAAGTAAAATCAACATTATACCTGAAAATTTTATAACAATGGAGTATTTTTTACGGTCAGCATTTTTTGAAAGTCTGAAAAATGCCGGCCAGGAACTAAGTCCCAATAAACCTACACCGATCACCCCACATGGCCTGGCGTTGTTTACCACGCCTTTGACTGCTTTATAAACTAACAGCTTGCTGATGTAATTTTCTGTATAACTGTAACCGGGAGAGTTTTTTTAAAACTTCCACCGGCATAATAAAACCAGGTAATAAATAAAAAAGCTAAGGATAGAATGAAGCCAAACAAAACTGTGTTTTTTCCAATAGTGTTTTTACTTCCATTTTTTTAATTAATGTTTTTATTTTTTTATTCTTGGAGCAAGTTCAAACTCTTCCACAATTAACCATTCTCCACCGTTATTTTGTTCAATAAGACTGACCTTTTTGAATTCTATTTTAGTCGGAAGATGTATTTTTTGTATTTGCTCAAAAATATCGTCTGTACACATTGAATTTCTTGGGTGCATCAATGTAATATGAGGTTCTTGTTTTTTTGGATTATCCGTTAGCCCCGCTAAAACTTGCCTGCGTAACGCATAAAATGCTGTATTATCATTAGTTGCAGGAAGTAAGAGCCCGTTTCCATGATCAAACCTGATAGGTTTTCCAAACTCAATCGTAATTTCACTGAGTGATTGAGTAAGCAGGTTTAATTTTACTTGGTCAATATGTTCAATTTCATCTTCCCTGCATAATGTAACATGCGATGGTATTAGTTCATATTGTTTTGGGTTAAACTTTCGCCTTACTTGTTCTATTATTTCAGCGTCATTTTTTTCAATAAATAAAGTGAGTTGTCTGCGGAAATTGGCAATCATGATTATTGTTCTTTTAAATAATTAAGAGCGGTTATGTTACACTTGCCACAAACAAAGGTATTGCCCGTAAAATATGATCATTCCCAAATACAAAACTAATCCCTCCTTCCAACAATTCCAAACCTACCCATATCGATTTATTGTCAAGTTCATTCACTTTTACCACATCCAATCCATTTTCGATCAATATTGTCATATAGCCTGATGCTGAAAGTGTAAATCATGTACAGCCCCGGGTTTTAACCCGGGGTAAAATGGCGCAATACCTATGTTTTGGCGGGATTTTTGCCTCAATACGCAAAAATCATGACAAAACAAGACATCACTCCGCATAGAACGACCTCCAGGCCAAACCATACACCGGGCACAAAATATATCATGGAGGTATTGTGGCACTCACCATCAGCCCCTGTTCGTGGACCGTCTGCTCGATTCTGATCCGTTGTTTTCTTTTTGCTGAATTAAATGTAATAGATAATCGAGCTGATTATCTATTTTGATAATGGTATCTTCAATACCAATTTCAGCCCTAAAAGTGGGTATAATTCCCGCTCCGTTATTTCTTTCCAGACTGGTCATAACGAAACGTTTTGTGGGTACTTCAACCTTAATTTTTGTATTCGGAAGTTCAAATTCTTCTGCATAACCCGCTAAAACATGTGGATTGCCTCCCGATTCGCTCCCAGCAAATTGGGTATTTGTGTTTTCTCTCAAACAAGAGGAAAAGATTACGGAATTAGAAAAACTTCCTCCATTCAATAAAACAAAGATCTGCCCTTTAAATATCTTTTTATAGGGTTTGTGTATACCCATAGAGGGGCCTTTGTCATTAACAACACTTCCGTTTTTTACCTTTTGATACAAATTAACAACGGTAATGGGTTTTGCAATTAAATACTTTAATAATTGAACTCCGTTTTCAACATCACCACCCTGGTTGTCTCGCAGGTCTATCACTAAATTGGGTGTATTTTTTTGTAGTATTTCTTCAAATATAAGGTGTATAGTTTTGGCAAAGTTTTATTTGCTTCTGGTTTCTGGAATGAACTAGTCTATAGAACAACAAGCATAAAAAGTTTGTCCACATTTTGTATCACACGATTGAGTAACTACACCGGTAGTTAGCGACTGTGAACACGCTGTCGACCCGGTTCCACCTGATGTACAGGATGTAGCATGCTGCGAATTATCCCTGCATTTGCAATAAATTTGTTCTGAAATATCTCCGTCTTTCCAACTGGAATTTTCATTGAAAACTTTATTTTCGATTCCTTTTATTATTGCAATGCCATACACACCGTCTTTGTCTATTTCATACTTTACTTGGTTTTGACCATCACCATTAATAAAGCTAATACTGTTTTTTTCAACATTTCCCAATTTCATCCTCGTGAAAAGCGGAATGGATCCCTGATGCTGAATAAAATAAAAGTTTTTACTTTCCTTCGAGTAAAACAGGGTATAGTTCAGGCCTGATTTGTAAATTAAATCATTTTTTTCAAGTCTGATTTCAACATTCCTTTCATTTTTTAAAATCGATTGATCAGAACCTTTTACATAAGAATAATACCCAAATGCCAGAGTGAAAACAACAAAAACCGGCGTTAAAATTTTTAATTTGTTCATTTTAAATGTTTTTAAAAACGTTAAAAAATAAAAATTGGTAAACACAATTTAATCAGACATCGGGTACTTAAATTTAAACGAAAGCTTTGAGCTTATTTTAGGTTAAATGTACAACTTTTTGTCGTAATATTTTCGCTTCAATCAATGGCAACAATCGTATTTCCGCTAAAAGGTGTCAACCCCCAAAACAAATCGAACCCCACCTGCCCACAATTCCAAATCCTCTAATACAGATTTATTTTCAAATTCATCCAGTTATACCAAATCCAACCCATTTTTGATCAGCATCAGCACATAGCCAGATGCTGGAAGTGTAAATCCTATACAGCCCCGGGTTTTAACCCGGGGTAAAATGGCACAGTACCTATGTTTTGGCGGGATTTTTGCCTCAATACGCAAAAATCATGACAAAACAATTTTCAACTTCAACAGATAAATCCATAGTACAATAAATATGATTTTCACGCACTTCCGCTCAACAGAGTTTTTAGGTACTGCGCTGCGTACACCATAAAATCTTCGAAATTATGAGCAGTTTAATTGTTAAAGTTTTAAGTTGATTCCTGGTCAAACTTGGTTTCTATCTTAACTTGAGTTCGAGTGTTATTTTAGAAAATAATTTAACAATTTATTATATATATAAATTGTTATTATTAAAAATATTGTGAGTAATTATTTGTATTGCTATGTGTCACACAAATCCACAAATATCATGTTTACACCATCACCTTTTAATGTAGGCGGATGGCTTTCCGCCATCCCACCGCTATTTCGGAAAACATCCCCCCTGCTGTCGGACAGCTCGCCACCATCCCACCGCTATTTTGGAACCCGTCACAACGCACTCTGGATCTATAATTCCGTCGAACGCACGTTAAATTAACTTTATTTAAGTTCTGAAAGTACCAGTTTTTTCTGTTTTAAGGTGTTCTTCAGTGCTTTTTCCCGCACTTTTGGGTCTTCGCTATGGATCAATTCAAAATATTCAGTGGGCACCACTTGCCATGATAATCCATATTTATCTTTACACCAACCACAGGAGCCTTCCTCACCACCATTTTTAGTCAGCGCCTCCCAGTAATAATCCGTTTCCGCTTGGTCCTTTGTATTGATGACAAAGGAAACGGCTTCGTTAAATTTGAATAGCGGACCTGCAGCCAATATACTAAACTCCATGCCGGCTATTTCAATTACAGCAGTTTCTATGCCTGCATCATTTCCACTGTCATCACTATTGATCTTGCGAAAATCTTTCAACTTACCATCTTTAAAAATGGACAAATAGTATTCGGCTACAGCTTTGGCATCTTTTTCTACCCACAAATAAGGTGTAATTTTTTGAGTAATCATATTTTTATTTTTGACGGTGTCATTTGTTATGGCAATTTCATCGCTATTTTTTTCCGAGCTACCCGACTGATTTGGATTTGAACAGGAAATGGTCAGACAAAATACAACCATGGCAGGAAAAACTAATTTATTCATTTTCTATATCTTTGATGTTTTAATAATTTTTGGCAGTTTGCCTAATAACAAGGTAAAAAGGTATACGTAATGGGCAGCTTGCAGGGTGCCACAAAAAATCGCCTGTTTCAACAGTTCCCCCCCCAAACAACCCCATTCCCCAATACAAATCTAAACCCTCCACCACACAATTCCAAATCCTCCAATACCGATTTTAGTGACTTAAAGTCGGGGACTTTGATAAATGTTTAAAAATGTCTTATTATCTATAATCATGTATTTATTTTTTGATTTGTTTGTCCTCATAGGGTTGCAGCATAAGGTCTTCGGCTTTGCATTCGCTCGGGATTGTTAGCACTTCACTCGGTACGAAGAACTGAACCTAAATATACGCATAAAGCGTCAAACGAAGTACAAGACCCCGCCTGATGCAAAACCAATGTTGGCAGATGCCCTTTTATCTAGCCAAAAACATTAATTCCTTTGCCTGTGGTGATTAAACTATGTAAACTTTGTTGCATTAACGCACCCCAGGCCCATGAGCAATTTTCATAACATTCAAATTCAGGTACTAAACCAAAGTGTGTAAATCGGACTTGAGTTTTATTATTGATTTCAGAGATGTCAAATACAATTTTTGTACCCGTCCATTCTGTTTGATTTGGGAATTTTAAATTACTATCCGTTATAAGCCAAACCACTTTTTTATTTGGAATAGATTCTACAATTTTCTGTTTAGAAAAATGAACATCTTTCATTTGATAAGAAAATTCATCATTCACTTTTTTTGTATTCCCTACTATTTCTCCTTGCCACCAACCGCGAACATGATTGATGGCATTAAATACTTCTAATGCAGAATTTTCAACCAAAATGGTTGTTGTATAATTTGTTGTTGTCATTTTATTTGGTTTTATTATTTAAGTAAAACCAATTGTCCAATATGATATTGCAAATGCGAAGTTCTGGTGATAATGATGTTTAACTTATTTCGATGCGGTTCCTTTTCAAATTCCTCTTGTGAAACAGCAGTGTGTTTATCAAACCATTGGTTTGTTGTCAATGCATCAAATTTTTGTTTTAAGATTTCACATTGGTTTTTCCAATAAGTTCTTAATTCTGATATAGATGGCATTTTTGTTTCTACATTGTCAGCCAATTTTATAAATGGTTCATTTAATTCAGGATACATTTTTTCACCCATATCTAAAAGTATCAGCATATCATCATGAACTGCTATCAAATGTCCCAATAGATAAATTCCTCTGTTTTTATTTGGAGCAATTTGTTGTTGCAATGCATCGTCTGTTAAGGTATTGAGCAAATTATCACAACTTTTGAGCGAAGCGTTCCATCGGTCAAATACCATTTTTAAACTAATTTCTGTTTGTGTCATTATTTTTATTCTTTTAAATTGATATTGCAAAAGTATAGTCTTTATTTTACTTCAATAGGTTGTCAATTAGACTTTATAATGGGTTGATTTGGACAAAATAAAAATATAACTTTGCAGAAAAAAATGAAACACCTAACGATTATAGTTCCCAATGGAGAAAATAATTTGAGTAGCATCACAGGAGCATACGAAATATTTAGTAAAGCCAATTCTTATTGGAAGGAAACTGGAAAAAAAGAATTGTTTAAAATTCAGCTTGCCGGTATTTCTGAAAAAATAGAATTTAATAATGGTTTGTTTATAATAAAACCTCATTTAAACATATCAGAAGTTGATCAGACTAATTTAATTATTGTCCCATCATTAAATCATAATTATGAAATCGCTTTGGCTGAAAACAATTTGTTGCTGAAGTGGCTGGAAAAACAATATAAGAATGGGTCGGAGATTGCAACGATTTGTACAGGTGCTTTTATGCTTGCAGAAGTTGGTTTGCTTGATGGCAAGAGCTGTTCTACTCATTGGTCTGTCACGGAAAATTTCAGAACAAAATTCCCAAAAGTTAATTTACAAATAGATAAATTAATTACGGATGAAAATGGAATTTATACTAATGGTGGAGCATATTCTTTTTTGAATTTGATGATTTATTTGGTTGAAAAATATTATGACAGACAAACAGCAATTTATTGTTCTAAAGTTTTTCAGATTGAAATGGACAGAAATTCACAGTCTGAATTTGTAATATTTACAGGTCAAAAAAAACACAATGATGAAGTTGTCAAAAAAGCACAAGTGTATATTGAAAACAATGTAGAAGAAAAAATAAATATAGAGAGTTTGTCTTCAAAATTTAACGTTGGAAGAAGGAATTTTGACAGAAGGTTTATTAAAGCTACAGGAAATTCGCCAATAGAATATGCTCAAAGAGTAAAAGTTGAAGTTGCTAAAAAATCTTTTGAAACGAATCGCAAAACCATCAATGAAATAATGTACGAAGTAGGTTATTCAGATTTAAAAGCATTCAGAGAAGTTTTTAGAAAATACACAGGTTTGTCTCCATTGGAATACAAGAGTAAATTCAACAAGTTTTCTTGATGTTCATTGATCCGGCGTATCGTTTTAGGGTTTCTGCTAACGTCAAGCATTGGCGACGGACGCAGCGATAGCCAGTCTGTACCTCCAGTGCATTGTTAGTGGATGGATTTAAATAATTCATATGATATAATTATACAAGTTTTGTCTAATTTCTACTATTCAAGCAAAGGATAATAATCCATTGCAAAAACTGAAATAATCCCAAATTCGTTTCTAAAGAATAGTTTTGAAGATATTTTTCCAGACAATGAAGGGTCTGAAAACGTTCCAAAAGTATTTACTTTAAGTAATTCGATTGACTCAGTGGAATTTTTATCGCAGAAGATAAATATATCCTGAGTTGGAATAGAAAAGACAATTTCCTTTGAATTTATAGCACTTTGAATTTGATTCCATACCCGTTCATCCGTTATCAAACTACTCTCTTTGCCACCACAATAGATAAGCATTCCAATACCGCTTGGGTAGATATCCATGCTAATAGTGTCTTTAATTTTTTTTTCAAAATTTAAATAAGCATGATTTAAAACATTGATTTGGCCTACTCTTTCAAAATCACTAAAATGATTTATTTTTAGTCTTTCATATGTTTCCCCGCCATTATCTAGTCCAAAGGTTAAAAGTATATCGTCAAATAATTCAATAACCACTAATCCATCCATTGCTGAACCAGGTTTTATCTGACCATTTTCCCACTCAATAAGGGATTTTAATTCAACTCTATTTTTAATAACAGGATATATATTGTTAAGTGTTTTCCAGTCGTGATTCCCATCTCCAAATCTCTGTTTGAAAATTTCAGGCTCTCTAACTTTTAATTCATTCAAGAATGCTTCATATTCAATAGCATTGTCTTTTGGGAACATTTTATCTTCCAGAATTGCTTCTAATGTTATGCCTTGATCATATGGTGAACTTACGTTGTTGGCCTTTAGTTCAAGTTTAATTCTTTTAACTTTTCCGGGGATGTTTTCATCATTTTGATGATTATCATCAATTATAGGTTCTATTTTTTCGTTCAAAGAAGTATTGCCATTATTACTTTCAACCTTAGTGCTGGATTTTTTTGTCTTTTTTATCTTGTCGAAAAACCCATCAAAGATACCCATATTTTATTTATTTGATAAGTTATGAATGCTTACGATGCTCTTTCAAGTTTAGTCTAATGTTCATTTAAGCTATCGTTTGTAAATTTTCTATCCACTAACGTTCCCATGCTTGCCGTCTGTTGCTGCTGCAAACACGAACCAAAACAAAACTACAACTTTTCTTAGAAAGATAGAATTGAAGCTACCAGATTATTTCCGACGAAGAACAAAATAACAAGCGCAAGCCCAGCAATAGCGGCAAACATGTGTTGTGCGTTCGGTGTTACTTACTTATTTGTCTCTTTTATTTCAAAGTAGCATTTTTCACAAACAAGTTTGATTTTTGCAAAATCCATAGACACATCATTCCAGCCATCATTTTCTATTCTTACTTTTTCACATTTAGTAAACCAAGCTTGAAAATCATCATCATCATATTCAAATTCCATGTCTTCGTAAGTTTCAAATGCCTCTTCAAAACCATTTTCACTATTTTTTTCTAAATGTTGACAAATAAAAGCTCGTCTTCTCCTTTCGTGCTTTTCACAATCAACATACATTTCTTTTTCTTCATTGGCTTTGTCATTATCAACAAGTTCATATAAGACCATAAAAATTAAATGCTTTTCAGTTTCTGGTCTATATGAGCCAATTCCATTTAATAGGTTAGTAGCTATTGATGTAAAATCCCAACCTTCAATTTCATCACTATCAAAAAGGCCTTGAGTTAGTTTTTCAAAACCATGTTTTATTCCGAATTGCTTAACTACTTCGATTTGTTCTTTTACTTTCTTTAAAGTATGTTCATTATCCCAAGACCATTTCCAAGTTTTAGACACTTTGGAAAATGTACCAACTTCATAATATCTAAAGTTTAGTTCCTTATTTTCATCGGTAAATGTTAAAAGACCACTTGCTTGATCATAAAACCAATTTGAATAGGAATTTAAATCATACTTTTTTGTTAGTTCTTCTTGCTTTACTTTTAATTCATTAAAGCAATCAGATACAAATTTATCGTAGTTCATGTTCTAATTTACGGTTTTTTTACACTTACACACAACGGTTTTGTGATACGGATTGGACGCAGCGATAGCAAGTCTGATCTCATATCACTTGTTATCTGTGGGCACTTCTAAAATAGCACCTTGTTTATTAAATATTTGGAAACTGTAATAATCACTCTGTCCAAAATTCTTTTCTTTTTCAATGCTCATCAAATCACTAAAACTATAATTCTCCAATTTAAAGTCTTTTGCAAGTTGTGTAATCATGGCATCTCCATTTGGAAATACAATCCATAAAGCCTTTTTCTTTCCTTTATTGGTGTCAAGCATGACAGCTTTTTCGAATTGACCGGCATATTTCTTTCTTATATTTTCAGGAATCTCTTGATTGCAGCATCTTTTCTTCTCTATGTATGATTTATCAAAAATATATTTTATACTTACTGAAGAAGTATCAGCAAACATAAACTCATTAAATATTTTATTGCTGAGAACTAAAGACAAAATAGAGTCTTTTTTTGAGCATAGAGTTTTTATCGAGTTTAATGTAGTATCAGCTCTCATTATTACGTCAAATAATACGTTCTCATCTAAATTCTTAGGTCTGAATTCTCCGATCCAAGTATCTCCGTCAGAATATGAAGTATAAATACTACCAATTACTGAAGATTCTATTTCAAAGTTTGAATCTAATTCAAATGAATCTCTTATTAACAGGTTTTTCAGTTCAAGGTTAGGGTCATTCATCCTATCAAGAATTTGTGAATCAAATTGATCTTTGTTCAAATCTAATTCACTTCTTATTTTTTCTTTTAATTGTTCGTCATTGCTGAAATACTCAACATTCTTAAGAATGTTATGGAAGTGTAGTTTGTTAAATTGATCAATATCTTCTCTTCTTATTACATCAATTAAAGATTCAACTAAAATTTCTGAATAACTTGAATTAGAAATTGATTTTGCTATTCTATCTCCTGATCCCCAATAATGAGTATCATTTACATTTGATGATTTTAGCGACATACCAATTAATAGCTTTGGTAAATCAATTGGAAGCTTTTCTATCTCTGAAAAGTAAGTCTTTCTTGATTCTCGAACCAAGCTATTATCAACTAATCTACTCATATTGTCATCCATTATGTTGATCAATGACATTATGAACACATTCCAATTAGATAGCTCAGCGGCAGTCTTGCATAATCTCAATTGTTGATTAATTGGTGAAGAATCGAAACTTTGTTTTCCACTCATTGGACTTATTCTCATAAGGCTGAATGATTCTTCTTTAGATATGTATCTGTCAACTAAGTGTTCTAAGAAAGAATTAGAAGAATGTATTTCAAAAGCGAATTTTTTCGCTTCTATTAACAGATTTCTATATAGTTTGCTATTAATAAAAATACTATCCGATATATCTTGTTTAATGCTATCCCAATGGTTTAGTCTCTCTTTAAATTCAGAGTACGGTTCATCTTTGATCCTATTAGGCTTTTTTGTTTGAATATTAAAAAAAGTAAATAAAGAGTCAATTGGATTAAAAACGGAATCAGGTATTTCGGAGCTCTCGGGAAATTTGAATATTTTCTCATTTCCAATAATCAAATCTGAGTAATCAATATACGAAGCAATTTGAGAATCCAGCTTAGTTCGCTTGAAGTCCGACAAAATATAGAAGGCATCAATTCTTGTTGTACCTTCGCTTTTACTATGGAAACTCTCGTAAACGTATTTTCCTTTGAATGTTAACTTGTCGAAGAGTATTTCATCGAATGGAATTTTAACGTGGATATTCCGGTGATACTGACCCCCTATTCCGGTGATATTGACCCCCCTGATAATATGGTGGTCCTACCCGCATAGGAGTGACAAAATTACCGATTTTTTCTTAAACTATCACCTTTGAGTTCGATCTTATAGGAAGTATGGACTAAACGGTCCAGAATAGCATCGGCAATTGTCTCCTCTCCGATGATATCAAACCATGAAGCCAAAGGTAATTGAGATGCCAGGATTGTTGCTTTACTTCCATGTCTATCTTCAATTAGTTCCATAAAATCCAGTTGTTGTTGTTTTTCCAGATGTGTAAGCCCAAAATCATCGAGTATGAGTAAATCTGTTTTAGATGTTCTATCAAAAAACTTATAGATGCTACCATCGATTCTTGCCATACGGGTTTTCATCATGAGTTTTTGTACATTGTAATAGGCTACTTTATACCCGAGCATACAAGCCTGGTGACCGAGAGCTGATGCCAGATATGATTTACCACAACCTGTAGCACCGGTGATGATGACTGATGATCCTTCTGGGATAAAATTACCTGTTGCCAGAGAAGTAATCAGAGACTTATCCAGACCGCGGGAAGCATCATAACGTATTTGTTCGATAGTAGCCTGATAGCGGAATGCTGCATTTTTAGTCAGTCGGCTGGTGCGGCGATTGCCCCGTTCAATAAGTTCTGCATCGAGGAGCATTTCGATTCCTTCAACGAGATTGAGATCGTGTTGCCTGCGCGTATCAACGATGGACTGCCAGGACTTTTTCATCCCGCTTAGTCTTAACTCTGAGAGTTGTGATTCAATGGTTTGCATAATTTGTTGGATGTTTAAATGATTAATAAATATTTAAATAAAAAAATAGAAGATGACGCAGTCACCATATTAAAACAAGGTGGTTTGGAAGTAGTCCTTACCCCGAATATTGTTATGTTTGGGTAGAGGGCGATCCACGGTGGAAGAAGGTGTTGCATCTGTCATATTGTTGTCTAAGATACGTTTGATAAAGCCATAATTGTAAATGTGTTGCTCTATGCTAATGGTGCAGGCTTTGTCAAAATCATCACTATTTTTATATACCCGGGCCAGGTTAAGCAAGCCGTCACAGGTTTTGTAGAGTTGTTCGGGATATTTGTCAGGCTGATTAAAGATCAGTTCAAAAAGCTGTTGTAAAGTAGGACTGATTTTAAGTGCCTTTTGCTTGTAATATCGAGGACTTCTTTGGTTGTATGCCCTGTGGTGGGAGCACAGATGTTCTTCATTGGTGGTATATTTACCTATCGCCGTATCCCTTAAATGCATACATAGAAGTGTTCCTTTATGATATACCCGAACGGCAGATCTGGTATAAATCACGATTATCTTTTGTTTGATATGTGTGTGCGGCACACTGTAGTAGTGCTTATCAGGCGTGAGACAAAAGTGATTATTGAGTGCTACGGTATACTTTTTAGTATATTGCATTTCAAAAGGTAGATCCGGTAATGGATTAAGCAATAGTTTTTCCGAAGAGTTAAATTGTTCTTCCCGGGTATATTCCTTGTTCTGCATCCGACGTTGGTTCAACAAAAACACCTGCGCTGAAATGGCTTCATTGAGTTCGGACAAAGAAAAAAATTGGCGGTGTCTCAGTCGTGCCATTATATGAGTATACGCAATCTTTACCATATTTTCGACGGCTGCTTTATCTTTGGGCTTGTACGCCCGTGCAGGGAAAACAGTGCTCCCATAGTGATTGCCAAATTGCTCAAAAGTAGTGTTGACCTCTGGTTCGTACTTGTCCGTCTTTGTCACCGCACTTTTGAGATTGTCTGTCACTAATGCTCGGGGTGCTCCACCCAGAAACCGCAGGCAATTGGCAGTACAATGAATAAAATCAGGTGTGTTCTGGCTGCCGCAAGCCTCCGCATAACAGTAATTTGAATATGGAAGGATGGCAATATACATCTGGCATGAGATCAGCTCTGCTGTGTCTCTATTGATATAGTGCATCTTTTTACCTGAAAAGTCAATCATCAATTTATCTCCGGCCTCATGATGTAAAACCATCGTCGATTGCTTAGATCTGGAGTATTGCTGCAGGTGGTAACAAAATTGACTGTAACTGTAATGGCCACCTTTATTTGTTGAATATTCCTCCCATAACAAATGGCGGGTAACTCCTTTCTTTTTGAGTTCACTCATAAAATAGGGCATACGTTCCAAAAGTACTTCGTGCCGATCATCGCTGTATGATGGACTTCCACCATGAAAACGGGACTCGAGTACTGGATCATCAAGCTTTAGAAGGTCCTCAACAGAACACTTAAGTAAACCCAATTTGAGTAAATAACTCTTTACCGTGTTTTTACTCATCCTTGTATGACGAGAGATATATTTTATCCCATGACCATCTTTGTGTAATAATAATAACTGTTTAATAGTGCTCATAAGCATGATTTTACCTGCCATTCCTAAGGGTTATATGATTGAATTTTGATCAATCATAAAGGTAGTAACCATACTAAATTATCTATCCAGGGGGGTCAATATGCTCCGGAATAAACTTAATCCCAATAATTTAAAGGGGGTCAGTATGCGCCGGAATTATCGTCCCTTAATCCTGTGTAGGGGGGGCAACATGCGCCGGAATGTCAGTAAAACAAGCTTACTCTTGTGCACTGCTTTTATTCTGTTTTAGGGGGTCAACATGCTCCGGTATATCCACACATATTCGGAACCATCAAACGACAATGGGGCTACAACCACACCAACCTGAGAGGGCTTGAAAAAGTGAATGGAGAAATGGCCTTAATCATGACAGTATACAACATGAAACGGGCCTTAAAGATACTTGGCATTGACAAACTGCTGGAAAAACTGAAGGCATGGAAGCCGGATTACAGGAAGTCTTCTGTTTTTAGTCAAATCAGACTCATATTAAGCCATTATAAGAGCTTTGGATTTTCGATATAAACAAAAGTGGCTTAAAAAAAAGGCCTCTTTAAAGACCTGAAAACAACTCAAAACATTAAATAATCAATGTATTTTGAGGGCGAAATCTAGTTATTTCACAGCCTGACGGTTTGCGGCTTGGCGAAGGTGGCGATTTTACCACAAATGTTCATACGAAGCACACACTTCAAATTTACGAAAAACTGTCATACGAAGCACTGAACCGCCACTTTTGCCAAACCGCTGTTAGTGGCTGGGCTTCTTTGTTTTTCGTCTGTCAGCAACATTTTTTGTCCTGCTGAATTGGTGGACAAGCAACACTTCCGTAACTACAATAAACACAGCAGTCGCCTTGTTTTGGTTTTAGAACTTGTTTGCATTTTTCACATTCGTAAAAATATTGACAAGCGTCTGTCGGCATTGTTTCTTCTTTCTTGTGTCCGCAGTTGGGACAAGTGATTGTTGATTGTAATTTGATTTCCATTTTAATTTTCTTTTTTGTAGGTTACAGAATATCCTGTTGAGTTTATTGCTTTTTCGATTTCAGAAATATTTGTTTTTGAGTTGTCAAATTCTACGATCGCATTTCCATTTTCATAAGAAGCGTTTGAACTTATTATTCCTGTCAATTTATTTACTTCGTGATTTACGTGTTCGCCACAACTTGCACAAGTCATTCCGCTAATCGTAAATTCTACTTTTTGAATATTGGATTTGTCCACTACTATGATTTGCTTTTCTGTCTTTGGGTAGAAAATGCTTGAGTAATATGGAAATGCAAGCATTACGATTGCAAATGCTGTTACTATTCCTAAAAACATTTTTGACTGAATGAATTTTGGTTTTTCTTCTGTTTCACAATTGCAGTCAATTTGCTTTTTAGGTTTTAACTTTTGATACCAAGCAAAACCAAGAACTAAAATTGTCAAACCGATAAAATAAGGTCGGAAAGGTTCAAGCCAAGAAAAAGTTGAAGCAAGTCCACTTGTCCCTGCGATTAAAGCCAAGACAGGTGTAATACAACACAATGAAGCTGCAATTGCTGTTAAAAGTCCTGCTCCGATTAGTTTTTTGTCTGTTTTCATAATGTTTCTAATATTTTGTTTTCGTCAAGTATTTTGAAAAACGGTTTCAGCATTTTTTCATACTCTTTTGTCAATGAGTAAAAAATGGTTTGAGCTTCTCGTTCGGTTTCAATTAGTTTTCGGTCTTTGAGTTTTCGCAAGTGTTGAGAAACTGCTGAAATTGTCATACATAGAATGTCGCTTATATCACAAACACAAAGTCGTTTTTCTTCATATAGTAGAAAGAGAATTTTCAGTCTTACGTTGTTTCCCGCTAATTCAAGTCCGTTCGATAAATAGTCAAACGAGTCGTTGAGTTCTGAAACTCTGTCTTTACAGCGATTTATTTGTTTAATGTCTGCTTGTTGTCGTATGCAAGAATTGTTGTCCATAATGCAAAGATAGTCAATTTGTTTATTTAAGCAACTACTAAAATACGGAATGTCAAAAAGAACCCAATTTGTCTGTCGGGTTGTGTCGTCAGAGCCTTGCCACTAACGGGTTGCGGCTAAAAGAAGTGGCGGCTTTGGAACACTAAACTGTCTAAACGCACAATGTTTATTAGTTGCACAACTGTTTATATTCGCACTTCGCCCGCCATTTTTTTTAGGTGCTGTTAGCGGTTCGTTGTTTTCTGTCTATATGGTCATTACTTGTCCACCGATTTTATCAGTCTATTTGATTTTTTAAAACTTTTAAGAAACAAAATTAAACTAATTAATGTCAATATTGAAGCAATTAAAAAAGGAATTCCTGGAAAATAAATCTCGGATTGTTTTCCCGTAAAGTAAGAAAAACTGCTTGTCATTAACGGTGGTGCAATCAGAGTTGTCAAGCCCATTAAACTGCCTAAAGCACCTTGAAGTTCACCTTGTTCGTTGTCGGGCATTGCAGAAGACATAATACTTTGAACGGCTGTGCCTTGAATTCCACCAACTATGAAAAGTAATAAAGCGGTAAAGAGCAACCATTGCCACGGTGTAAAAGCAAACAGAAAAAAGCCCGTCATCATAAGTACAAATCCTAATACTGCCATTCGTTTGTCGCCCAATTTTTTTGCCAAAATACTGACTAACCATAACTGAACGATAATTGATAGAATGCCTATAAATGCTAATGAGTAGCCAACAAGAGAGGTGCTCCACTTAAATTTTTCAATGGTGAAAAATGCCCAAACACTTTCCATACTGTGATTAGCGATGGAAACAAAAATCATTGATAGCACTAAAGTTTTTATCAATGGGAATTTCTGTAAGTGTTTGAGGGAACCAAATGGATTAGCTCTTTTCCTGTCAAATTTCCTGCGGTTATTTGCTTTTAACGATTCCGGGAAAAAGTAATAGCCGAAAATAAAATTGATAAAACTTAAAATAGCAGCAACAATAAAGGGTGTATGAGTTCCGAATTGTCCCAATGTTCCGCCAATTATGGGTCCAATTATAAACCCCAAACCAAAGCCTGCGTTTATAAGTCCGAAATTTTTAGTTCTATTATCGTCTGTGCTAATGTCGGCAACACAAGCAGATGCAACGGAATAGCTTGCTCCTGTTATACCTGCAATTGTCCGCCCAACAAAAAGCCACAAAATACTTGGTGCAAAAGCAAGAAAAATGCAGTCGATGCTAAACCCAAACAATGAGCTTAAAAGTACTGGTCGCCTGCCATATTGGTCGCTTAAATTCCCTAAAACTGGTGCAAAAACAAATTGCATAATTGCATAAGCAAATGAGAGCCAGCCTCCGTATTTGGCGGCTGTGCTGATGTCTGAATGAAGTAGATTAATTAGTAGTTGTGGTAGAACTGGAAAAATTAGTCCAAAACCTGCGGTGTCAATTACGACAACTATTAATACAAATATGAGTGTTGATTTATGATTTGATTTCATTTTTATGAAGCGATAAATTATAGCATTACTCTGAAAAGTATAATGCAGTTTGTTAATAATAAATTCAATTAAGAAGAGTATCAACCAGATTTGGTTAAGAAAAAAAGCGTAGAACGCTATGAAAATATTTTTGCCTCATAATGGCACAAATATAAACAAAGTTTAAGACGTCAATGTCGAGTTGCGAAAAATAATTAACAAGACCAACGAAGTGTTAGTTTTTTTGTCGGGCGTTTAATGCTTGTACATTTACAATGACCGCTAACGGTAAATTGTATGAGTAGTGGCAGATTGCGTGGTACTTTCCTATCAAACCGCTACGCAGTTTGAGCGGGCTACAAACCTTGATATTTACCACTTCCCCTGCCATTACTTATACAAAATGTTGGCTACCGTAATTTCATATAAATCAAACTTTATAATAATTGTCAAGTAATATTTACACACCGGTATTCAATACTTCAAGTACTTTTAATGCATCATTTAAAGCCCTAACATCATGTGTCCGGATATAATCTACACCCATATAACTTAAATAAATCTCTGTTGCCAAAGTAGCAGGTGTTCGTTCATTGACTTCTCTCCCGACAATGGCTCCTAAAAAGGATTTTCGGGAAACTGAAATAAGAATTGGTAAATTGAAGTATCCTTTCAATTGAGAAATATTTTTTAAAACATGTATTGAAGATTCTGGATTAGAACCTAAAAAGAATCCCATTCCTGGGTCTAAAATAATTCTATCGGATGAAATGCCTGAATTTTGAATCGATTTGATACGTTGTGAAAAGAAATCGATTATTTCATTAAATACTTTTTCGGGTTTAGTTTCGATAACCGTCGCTGGTCCAAAACGCTGAACCGAATGCATTACGATGAGTTTACAATCTGATTTTGCAATTTCGGGATAAATTTCAGGATGGGAAAATCCTTGAATGTCGTTTAAATACTGGACGTTTCTATTTAAAAAATATTGTTGGACAGTAGATTTAAAGGAATCAATGGAAACAGGAATATTTTTAGTAAGCAAGTAATCGGCTACTGGTTTTAAACGATCAATCTCTTCTTGAGGCTTTACTTCTTTGGAGGAAGGATTACTGGAAGCAGCTCCTAAATCAATTATACTGGCACCATCTTCAACCAGTTTGAGAGATTTTTCCAAAGCTTTACCGTAATCCAGATAAAGCCCTCCGTCAGAAAAACTATCTTCAGTAATATTTACAATCCCTAATATTTTTGGCTTATGAAATTTCATAGGTTTTTAAAATTTTGTCTAAATAATTGTAGTTTAATTATATATAATCTGATAATCGTTTTATTTTCCAACTGCCATCTTAGTGGCTATCCTATTACCTCCATCATTTATTATACTCTCTTTATTTGTATCTTTGATAGCAAATGTCAATTCAATCTGATTATGGTAGCCAACGTTTTGCAGCTTGGCGAAGTGGCGGATTTAGAAGCACTTACTTTCAATTTAGAACTAATGTTTATTAGAATTCCGAATGTTCAATTTAGTACTGAACCCGCCATTTTGCCAAACTGCTGTTATGCCCAGTGCTTCTTTCACGTTGTCCAGTCTATTTCTAATTGTTCTAGTTTTGTCTTTTCTTTAAGTCCGTGATTATGTTGGTCAAAATGGTCTGTGTTGAAATTACAAACCAATGCTTCTACAACTGTCCGTCTGTTTTCAATACTACCCCCATTATGGTAAAAATGGTCTTTAGTTACTACGTTGAATTTATTCCAAAACCTTTCAATCATTTCATTTTGTCGCCAATCGTTATGATGCCAAGTTGAAAGAATAAATTTTGCTTTTGTTTCGCTTAACAAGTTGAACAAAAGTTCTTCGTCCTGTTCTGTCCAGCCATTAAAATAATCAACGTGTCTGCCGTAATATGGTGGGTCACAATAAATTATATCGTTTTCGGTTGCCAATGGAATGATGTCGGCAAATGATTTGTTATGAAAAGTCCAATCGGGTTCAGACTGAATTATTTGAGAAACCGTTGCGACTTGATTTGTAATTTTTGTGATATATGCTTGTGCAAAGCGGTCTGGCTTTTTACAGAACGGAATATTCCAATGCCCTTTATTATTAAAACGCATCATTCCATTAAAACCTGCTCTTGAAAGAAAAATGAAGTCGTAAGGTGAAAATTCGCCACTATTGAAACGAGAACGAACTTCTAAATAATGCTCATAACCATTGTTTTCTGCTTTACTTAAAATTGCTCCTTCATTTTCAAGATAATGCTTCATCAAAGGTGCAGTAATTTCCTTGTGCTGAATACCTTTGTAGAAATTAATTATATGTGGATTTGTGTCATTTAAAATGGCTTTTTTATAACCCGAATTAAACGCAACAACACCAGTTCCAAGAAATGGTTCTATCCATTTGCCTTTAACTTTTGGGGCAAGTTCCATAATCCAAGGAACGAGCTTGGTTTTTATGCCTTGACTTTTTATGGGTGGAACTATTACTCTCATTTTGTATCTTTTTTATAGGTTGCTCGAGATACAATTTTATCCAATAAGTCTGTTCTGCCTTTAAATTCCAAAAAGTCTTTAAGCGTTGTAATTTTTGTTGGTTTGCCGTCTTTTACCATTGTGGCAGAACCGTAATTTATCCAATACTCGTCAAACCATTCTTCGCCTAATTGGCTGAAAATTCCGTTTTCATTTCTTAAATCGTCAATGCTTAAAGTTGAACCAATATTTGCAGTATTTCCCGAACCTTGTTTGTCGCTGGCAATTTTCCATTTTTCTGCTACAAAAAAGTCGAAATCTTTAATTACTGAAGTGATTGATTTTAAATTATCAACCGTTGTAACTTCTCTGTCGCCTACTTTTTGGTTTGGTGTTTCGTATTCTTCTTGAAGTTCTTGAACTTGATAAATTTCTGTTTCTGAAACATCATCTTTCAAATCTGTTCTTGTATAAATTACACCTAAACAAAAATGTGCTAAATATTCGTTGTAAGGGAATTGAATATTTTTCTTTTTATCTCGTTCTTTGAAATAACTACCGTGACTTCCAAGTGTAAAACTCGAAATTCCACTTTTCTTGCGATAAGTTGTTTTCAGGTCAACAGCAAACTTTACATCTTCGTTTTCTTTGTGTATAAAAGTAAGGTCAGGGTAGTAGTTTTGGTGTTCCGTTAAAATAATATTGTATCCGTTTTCTTCTGCAAATTGCAAAATCTGTGGGAAAATATGGATTTCAAGAATTTTGGAAACGATTTTGGTGTCTGATGAAATGGTATAAATATTCTTATAAACGTCAATAAATCCTTTTACAGACCAATCTCCGTTTTCAGTTGAAACATATTTTTCGAGTTTTTCAGTAAAAGTGTCTAATGCCTTTTTGAACTCAGTTTTATATTTATTTTTAGCTTTTAAATCCATTTCACAAAGTTACAATTTTAATTTTGGTCAGGTTGTTGATAAGTCGGTTTTTTGTCAGATGTTGATGTTTGCACGGTCGTTCATAGCATTGGGCATAACGTTTTGCGGCTTTGCGAAGGAGCGGATTAGAAAGACTAAACTTTCAATTATGCACTAATGTTAGCAAAACCATTTTTTCTATTTGCTAATTTATAGTTTAAAAGCAAATAAAAAATGGTTTTGCGGATTGAAAGCATAAATGTCGAACTTTGCACTTAACCCGCTCTTTTGCAAAACCGATGTTGGCGGTAGTTTTTTTATCTTATTTTGTGTAGGATTTCTTTCAGTTTGGGTTCAATATTTAGTTCATCAAATAGTTTTTCCGATAAATTTAATGAGTTCTCAAAAGCCAAAACGATGTTTTTGGGATTTAAATCTGATGTTACTTTTTTATACGCTGAATACCAAATCGTGTCAATGTCCTTTTCGAGACTTTTAGTCGGACTTTCCCAATGTTGCGTTTTGCTTGTTCTTGCTCTTATAAGCCAAAGCAAGTATTTCTGCACATTTGATAAACTGTGATGAGCGTGAGCAAATTCTTCTCGTTTAATCAAGTTGCTTGTTGTCAGTACAACATTCAGTAATGATTGGCTTAACCACAAAATATTTTCTTTTGTTATTCTTTCGGGCGATTTCGTTCCGATTTGATTGAGCGTTTCAGTTAAAAGTCCGTCTTTGTCGATTAAGTTCATCTGGTCAAAATCACTAAATGCAACAATTCCGTCCCAAGATTTGATGATTTTAATTTCCTCCGTTTTTAAAAAATGAAATTCTCCTCTGACCATATTCTTAAAAATAGCCACTTCGCTTCCATATTCGTTTGTAAAATATAAAGCCACAGGATGAATTTGGTTTACCCATTTTTCTGTCGAGAAATTTTCTTTATTTTTCAAAAAGATGTAAAATTCAATATCAGAATATTTGTCTCCTTCGTTTTTGGTAAATGAACCATACATAAAAACAGCGGAAACATTTTCGTCTTGTTGCGCTATAGATTTTGTTTTGTTAATCATTTGTAACTGTGTCATTTTTTCTAATTTTTAAAAGTTGATAATAGAAGTTCGCATTACTTTTTGAAAGCAATGAAAAAGTTTTACGTTGTTTATTTTGGACAGTTACTTATAGCTTCATCGGATTATACTTTTTTATGTTCAACATTCTGTTTGGTAAAATTACCGCCAACGGTTTGCGGCTTGGCGAAGTTGGCGATTTTCAGCACCAAAGTTCGTTCGAAGCACTAATGTTTGTTTACCCACAAAACAGTCATACGAAGCACTGAACCGCCAATTTTGCCAAACCGCTGTTACCAGCTGGCGTTCTGTCTGTCGTGTCGTGAAAGTCAGGTCAGATAAGGGTTTCGCTGTCATTGTCAGATTTGTGTTTTGGTTTTTATGTGTCGGTTGTGCGGTGGCGGTTTTAAAAATTTTTGAAGGGAAGGAAATTTTAAAAAATAATTTTTCTTGGGCAGGAGAGGTGGAAGCTCTTTTGCAAACTTTGGTCTGCGGGTTGGCTTGTAGCGGTTTGCAAATGTGCTTACACCTGTGGGTTGCCATTATTCAAATATTTTCTGATAAATTAATTCAAGTTCACAAAAGTCATCAGCCCCAATTTTTATAGTTGGTAAATGAGCTTTACAGTCAGCTTGCTCTTTAAGAAACCTCACAGCGTTTAGTGCTTTTGTCGGTTTATCCTCGCCAGTAACACCGCTAGGATAGTATGCTTCGATGGCACCATGTGAAAGAATGAAAATATTCAAGTCTCTTAATTTTTGTAATAATTCAGTTTTCTCATTTATTGATATTCCTTTGTCTGTAAATATTTGTCTTCTTCTATTATTAGTTTCTTCTGAAAATAGTAGCTCTAACTCTAACATTTCTTCAGAAGATGGTGCTTCACCTTTCTGTATTTTCTCTCCAATTTCCTTTAATCTATTATATCTTTCCTTCCAAGTATATCTTCTTGAAAGTTCTTTAATTTTATCAGCAGATAAATCAGCTGAAACTGACTTCTCATCAGCAATCTTATCAAGTAAGGAAAGTAAACCGCTTCTTTCTGCTTTAATTGCTTCAGGCACATCAAATTTTTCAAATCCATCAATCAAGGCATCTGAATCAACTATACAATAGCATTTAATGTGAAAGAATTTATAAAATTCAACGAATCGTTTTATGTTAGATTTGCCATTGATTGAAATGATCGGAATATTTTTTATGTCAAAGTTCCATTCAATATTTAGAAGCCTTGCCACTTCTTTGATGTAAATTAAATCAGAATCGCCTTCAACCAATAAAACTTTGTTTGAGAAAAAAGCAGCAGTGTTATTTTCATAGCAAATAATTTGAAAGGCATCTTTTGCTTCAATTTCCTTTAATAGATTAATTGTTAAGAACTTTCCAAATGGTTTACCTGTGGCTGGATACTCTTTTATAACCTTTATAAACGTGCCTGTTGCTTGAGGCGAAAAGAACATTGGAGAATGTGTTGTTACAAAAACCTGATTGTGTTCAGCAGTTAGGTTTTCTAATGCTTCAAATAATATTTTCTGAGCATTTGGATGTAAATACAATTCAGGTTCTTCAAAAAGAAATAGATATGGTTGTTCATTAACTTCTTCAACTGCGGCAGCAGCAGCTTCCTCCAAAACTTCTTCCGCTTTTTTCGCTTCTGAAATTTCTCTTTTTTGCTCCTTTAATTGTTCTACATATGTTCTTAGAAGAGCAAATGTCACTGCTCTTTTTATTCCATCTCCTTTTGTTTCAATAATGTCTCTTACACCGTCATCAATTAAAATTCTTGCATTCGCAAAAACATGCTTTAATTCCGGTTTAGGAATGTCAATTTCAACAGTTGATTTTGGAAAATTCTCTTTTAGAAAAGTTCCAATTTGCTTTTCAATATTTTGAAGTTTATCAATTCTATTATCAGTAACTTGTTCTGCTTCCCTCACTACATTCAAAAGAGAGTGAAGTTCAGTGAATGATTTAGATATTGTTTCAAAATGTTTTGAGTTTTCAAGAAACCTCATCAAAATACCCAACAATTTTCCAAAAGTTGCCGATTCTTTTGACTTAACATCATCTTTCAAGTCTTTGACAGCTGCAATGTAAATCGGTTCAGGCAAAAATTTAGCTATACTATTTTCAATTCCTGTTGGCAAAGGCGATAATTTTAATTCCTTTTGGTCAAGAGGCAAGTCAGCAATTATTTCATCCAATTTTGCATAAACATCTTTTTGAGTTGTAAGATTTTCAAGTTTGTCCTTGTATTCAGGAAATAATGCAACAACTCCGCTTGACACCTCTTTGCCCTTTTTTCCTTTCATCAAGCCGCCAATCACTTCTTTATTGAATTTGGCATCTTTAGGAGATAAACGACTGCAAAGCATTTCTGATTTGCCGTCTGTGGAATACTGTCTTGTCAAAACCAGTTTTCCATCTTTCATAATTTCTTTTATCCTTTCTCTGTTTTCGGGGATTAATCGATTAATATCTTTCTGATCAATATCAGAAAAGGTGATTTCAATTTCAATTGGTTCTTCACTATTATAAAAATCAGATTTACCCAAAGTTGTTCCAGAAAAGAATAAGCTTGTGGCAAGTAGTATGGTTGATTTGCCCGCATTGTTTTCTCCAATGGCACAAGCAAATGGCGAAGCCTCAAAGCTGTCCGATTTGATGCCACGGTAATTTTTAATTTTTACAAAAGAAATGTGCATATCTAAAACGCATTAAACATATCACCCAAATAATGTTTCAAGTTGTATTTCTTTGTTGTGTCTAAGGCACGTTCAAGGCAAATGAATTTTTTATCTGTGTGCTTTTTGAAATACTCTACTGTGTCGGCTTCAATGGTAACATCTAAACAAATCAATGTTTCTTTTATGCCGTCTGTTGCTAAAAGAATTTCGTTTTTCTTAAACTGTTCTTGCTTGTCAGCTTTGTAGTTTAACAGGAAACCGTTCTTTAATAAAATCTCTGTCAGTAGTTCGTTTCGGTTGAATGCTGTTACCAATTGTGCTTCTTTGTCGGCAATATATTTTTTTAGCGATGCAATATTTTCTTCGTCTGTCTTTTCTACATCGGGAGCCCATTCAACTCTTGGGAAATTTGATTTTACTAATTTGAAAACTTTAAACCCTAGTCCATTTATTGCATCGTCTTTGTGTCCGTTATCAAATAAATTAGGCTGTTTCGTTTTTTTATCCTCAATTAACTTTAAAGCCACATTTTTATTACGGTCAATTGTTACGGAACTAATTGTTTTGTAACCTGCTTTAACTAAATCAGGTTCGTTTTCTGTTGTTTCTGGTAATTGGATTAGAATAAACTTACGATTGCCATTGTCCTTGTAATTTAAATCCATTACTGCGTGTCCAGTTGAACCACTACCACCAAAAAAATCAAGTATTAAATCCTCATTTTCTGCATTAGTTGAAAGTTCTAGCATACGTTGAATAAACGCAATGGGCTTTTTACCATTTGGAAATGAAATCTCTCCTTCTTTAGAAACATTATTCCAGTTAAAATCTAACCAAAGCGTTCCAGTTTTTGCTCTGATTGTTATGTCAGTTCCGTTTTCAACTGCGATGTCTTTTAACCAAGCAATTTGGTCTTTGTTAGTTCCTTTATAATAAACTGTTGTAAGCTGACCTTTATTTCTTCCACTACGAGGAATGTATTCGATGCTAAATAGTCCATCTTCCTTACCTATAGCGGTCATTACTCTACCTCTAATTGAACTTTGAGCATTGGTGTCACGGAAAACTTTTGTAAAATATTTTTTGTAAACTTCTTCTTCTGATATGCCTTCCTCCTCAATTAATTCAGAGATAGATTTCATTTCAAAATCACTATGAGTATAGATTTTAATATCGTTACCATCACCATCTTTAACAGTGGTTGTTAGTTCTTTTGTCCCAAACTCTTTTAAAACCCTTGTGTATTTCCAACTTTTTTTTTCATCACGCATATATTGAATATGCTCAGTCAATTTCACTTCGTCATAAGCCTTATCTAAATCAAGAGCATCTATGTCTCTATTCTTTACATAAATCATTAAGTATTCAGTATTTTTCTTTAACCTCTTGTCTTCACCGCCACCACTCGCACCTGCTGAAGGTTTTGCTTTTATTGAAACTGTATTGATATAATTTTCTTCTCCAAAAACTTCATCACAAAGTTTTTTTAGATGATGAACTTCGTTATCATCAATCGAAATAAAAATAGCTCCGTCATCTTTCAATAAGGTTCTTGAAATTAAAAGACGACTATACATCATATTTAACCAGTTACTATGGTAACGTCCATCAATTTCAATGTTTGTATCTATCTTAATTCCGTTTTCTGTAATGCCAGCATCCTCCCAATAAGCCTTTTTATCTTGAGAAAAGTCGTCATTATATATTAAGTCTCCACCTGTGTTATAAGGTGGGTCTATATAAATACATTTGACTTGCTCTCGATAGCTTCCACTAAGTAATTTTAATACTTCAAGGTTTTCTCCTTCAATTATTATGTTTTCGCTTTCGTTCGGATTTACGCTTCTTATATCATCATACATCAAAGTTGCATTGCTTGGCGTGTAGGCGTTTCTTTTTGCAGCACTTTTCCCAAACCATCTAAACTCATAGCGTTCAGTTTCTGAAACGCTTGCAGGGTCAACAATTTTTTTCAGTTCTTCAATATTGAGTTTGCCCTCGTTTGTAAACAAATCAGGGAAAAGATTTTTTAGTTGCGTTAATCTTTCCTTGTTCCAGTCTTTGCTCAATGGCATTAAGTCGTTTATATTTTCCATTTCTTACTTTTCATTTAATGCGTTAATTGTTTTGTCCGCTTCTCTTTGGAAGTAGTGATACTCTTTTACAGGAGCTTTATAATGCACTTCCACACCCAAAGTTTCAAAGTGTTTCATTGCACATTTTATTTTATACACTTCGCTTTCAGTCAATGCTTTTTTGTCGTTGATGTCGTTTGTTCCTTTGGTTTCAATTACAAAGTAATATTCCGTTTCATCGCCTGATTTTAAACTCTTACGTTTCATTACCAAACCAAAATCGGGTTCGTATTCGCCAATAGGAGTCTTGATTTTATACCAACTTGGCAATTTGATAAAGCAAACAATGTCGGGTTGGTTATCGGTTGCCTTTGCAAAATCATATTCCACATTACTGTCAATAAGCATTTTGTCAAATACACCTCTGTTAGGCGTTTCAACATAATCGGACTTTGATACATTTTTCACAAAGTCATTAAAGCTGAATGGAAAATCTTTGCCTGTCAAATGATAATCCAAACCTCGAAGCATTTCGTCCAGTTCAATGTTGCGGATAATTCCAGCAGCAGTATGAATGTATTGGGGTGGGTTTTTAATGATGTGGTCTAAGTTGGTTATGTTGTTTACAATTCTGAAAAGCGTTGTATAACTCAATCCTGTGTTTTCGCTTAGTTCTTCAACTAAATCTAAGGGAGTGAATTTGGCTTTCAGTCTGTAAGTTTCTGTTCCTCCAAAACTATCTTCAATACCTTCTTCCGATATTGTTCCAATATTTCGGCTGCTCACTTCCGCAACATAATCGGAAATGGTTATCAGGTTTATTTGCTCGGTAGCTTTTGCAATTAAACTTTCTTCATCAAAGGCAATTACATAGTCGGTTTTCTTGGCTAATGCTTTCCAGAAGCGTTTAAATGCTTCGTCAATTGATGAATTGGTATTGCGTTTAAAACTTACTTCGTTTTGTGGTTTGCCTTTGTGTGTATGCGACATTCCCGCACCGGCAGAAGCTGTTCCGTAAATATCTTTTATCTCTTTTTGATATTGGGTTACAAAGGTTTCGTAAGTTTCGTTTGGAATAACTGTCAATTGGTTTACTCTGTCTGCATCTTCTGCATTTAAGGCATCGTAAACACGTTGCCCTTGCTGGTTTACGCAAATACGCAAACCTCTACCAATTTCCTGGCGTTTACGAATTTCTGAATATGCTGTGTTGAGGGTTGCAATATTGAAAACATTAGGATTATCCCAACCAACGCCCAAAGCAGAGTGAGAAAACACAAACTCAATCGGGTTTCCAATGGTCAGCAACTCGTCTTTCTTTTGCAAAATGAGTTCGTAGATTTTCTTTTGCTCTTTCAATCCTCCCTCGTTGTCTGAATATTCGCCTTTGGCGTTTTGTGCAAAATAGTATCCTTGTAATTCCTGAATTTGTTGGTCTGTTGGAATTTTGCCATCGTTGTATTCGGGATAAATGGCTTTGTATTTTTCAATGAATAGGTTTTTAATTTTAGGTTCTTCACCCATATAGTTTGAAACCTTGTCAATGAAAATTAAACTCAAAACTTTAATACCTTTCGGTTGCAGTTTTTGAGATTTTGCAAAGTGGCGATGTATGAGCCATTCCAACTGTAAAGCCCAAATATTTTCTACATTACCTGATGCTTGTTTTTCAAAAAGTTCAACGCCATTGGTAAAAGTGATGCTCCATTTTTGAGTTTTTAAACTCTTGTTGATACGTTCAATTTTGTAGTTCAAATAACTTGGGTTATTTGTTTTATCTCCCAAATTGTCGCCAACTTTTAACCAACTTGTTTCTTCAAAAACAAATTTCCCTGCTTTCAACTTCCACGCTTTTACTTTTGCTTTTGGTTCGCTTGTTCCGTTTTGCGTAGCAGTCAATTCTATTTTTATTGTTGCTTCATCGTTTTTCTCGGTAACGGTCAAAACTTCAATTTTCTTTACCAGCCCTTGTTTGTAGCTGTCATAAGGAGTTAAACGATACAATAAATTTTTAACGGTTTTGTGTGTAGCCGAATAACGAATTTTGAAAAGAGGGTCAAGCGTTTTAAAGATTGTTTTTTCTCTGTCATCTGCTTTTTCACTGTATCGCTCTTTTCTTTCTTCTGCTGAAAGAGTTTTTAAACGCTCCATCATATTGTCGCTGTCCATTCCTTCCTGTGGCTCGTCCATAAAAATGATTGGTCGCACTTTGGCAATAGCGTCAATGTATGGGAGATTATTAAACAAATCTTCTCTTTGAGTTCTGTTTAATATTCTGTCGTCAGAAGCAAATGCAGCCGTTGTCATAATCATAACTTGCGGATGCTGTTCTTCAATGAAGTTGGTTACTTTATTCAGTTTCTTACTGTCATAATCAAAAGCAGAAACTTTAAAACCGTAAATACTTTCTAATTGCTTTTCAAAAGTCTTAAATGTTCCTAATGTTCCTTGTCTGATTGCAATTGAAGGAACAAGAATTATGAACTTAGTAAAAGCGTAGTGTTTGTATAGCTCGTATATTGTCTTGATGTAAACAAGTGTTTTACCTGTTCCAGTTTCCATTTCAATGCAAAGGTCGTTGTCGGCTGAATACTTTGCCGTTTCATCGTCAATACCGTTTTCTTTTGCAATCGCTTTAATATTGTCGGCTAACTGCGAAGCAGTTAGTTTACAAAAATTAGAACGTATGCCCTCAATACAAGCATTGTCAAAAGTGTTTTTCTCTGTTCCGTCAAACACTTTAATGACTGCTTGAATAGCGGTGTCCTGATATTTTAAATTCTCTAATTGTAATTCCATTACTTCTTACCGTTCTTTTTGGTTAAGTATTTTATTTCTTCCTCTGCCGCTATCAAAATGTCTTTGGCGTATTTTTCGTCTGCCAGTTGATAAGCCACTTGTTTGCTCATAAACTTTATTACAAGTTCTTTCTCGTCCACTTTGAAAGTCTTTGCAATGATTGGCAACATTTGTCGGCTTACTGGTCGCTCTCCACGTTCCAATTTACTTAATGTGCTTTGGTCTATGTCGAGCAATGCAGCAAGTTTTCGCAATGGCATTTCTGCCTGTTCTCTTAGCTGTCTAATGAAGTCGCCTAAATTTTCTGTTTGCATCTTGAATTGTATTTCTTGACAATCGTGTCAAAAGTAATAAAGTTCGTTTTATTGACCTTGAAAAAAGTCAAATTCTTTTCAACATCTTTATTGAGGGTCGGCAAAATTGGCTCTTTTGGGGTTTGCTGTGGGTTGGGTCGTGCGGTGGGCAAACCCCAAATGTGCCAATGTGGGCAGGGATAAAATTATTTTTTAAAATGTGCGGTGGGAAAAATTTTTAAAACCATCTGGGTCGGCTTAAATTTCGGCAAAGTCCAGGTCGGTTTGTGTCAAGTTACAGCGAAATTGTCTGCCGATTTTAGGTCGTCTGTTGGTGGTTGTCTCGGTCGTCCTACGCTTGCTGGTAACGTTTTGCGGCTTGGCGAAGGTGGCGATTTTCAGCACAAACTTTCATACCAAGCACTAAAGTTTATATACCCACAAAACTGTCCTACGAAGCACTGAACCGCCACTTTTGCCAAACCGCTGTTACCTGCTGGCCTTCTGTCTGTCGAGTCGCTGTATGCCTTGTCAATATTGAGTTTCCGTGTCATAGTCTGCGATGTTTGTCGGGCTGTGTGTCGGTGTATTTTTATTTTTTTGAAGCGTTGGGAAATTTTTTAAAAACAATTTTGTCTGCGTTGGCAAAGCAAGCTCTTTTGCAATTTTTGGACTGTGCGTTGGCTTGTGCGAATTGCAAATGTGCTTGCTTTTAGGGTTGGCTTTCCTTCGGTTTCATAAATATTGATATTAAAAGTCCTATTCCTACAACTACGTCAACTATGTTCCACATTTGTCTGCCAAGAGCGATTTTGAAAAACGGTTGAAATAACAAAGCAAGTCCACCATAAATAATCATTTCCGTCTGACGTCCTTGTTGGTTTACCTGATAAGCTAAAACTGCAAAGCCTATTAGTCCCGCAAACCTTACGAATTGATAAAATCCGTAAGGCATATCCACTAAACAGAGAAAAAATAAAATTGCTAAAACTATTTTGATTGCTTTATTCAAAATCCCATCTGTCATAGATTAAATTTAGATAATCATTCTCGCTTTCTGTGATTACTTTGTCAGCTTTAATTAGCTCAACTGCAAACTTTAAAAACGCAGTTCGTTCTTCTTGGGTTGAATCCTTATAAAATTCAACTAAGCAGTTTTCAAAGTGCTGTAAGTAGTCATTATTCTCTAAGGAACTCAAAACTTCTATTTCATTATCAAAATTGATAGGTAAAGGAGGAAAAGTCTCCTTTAAATATTTTACAATGATTAATCCTTCTCTCGGGTCAAAGTTATTATCGACCACCGAAAGAATTGAAAGTATATGAAAACCTGCAATTGCTTTATTCATCACCCTTGTCATCTTTAACTGGAAAAACTATTGAAGCTACTACCGAAAGAACTAAAACGCCTCCAACAACAGCTAAAGAAAGAGGGGACGAAATATGAAAGAATGGAGCAATAACCATTTTCAATCCAATAAATGCTAAAATTATAGCTAAGCCATATTTCAAACGGCTAAACATATGTATGAAGTTAGCAAGTAGGAAGTATAATGAACGAAGACCGAGAATAGCAAAAATGTTTGATGTGTATAGAATAAAAGGATCATCAGGAGCAATAGCAAAAATTGCAGGGATTGAATCTACTGCGAATAATAAATCTGTAAATTCGATTACACCAACAACAACCAAAAGAGGAGTAGCTACTTTAAACCCATTTTCGATTGTGAAAAATTTGTCCTTGTCAAATTCTTTACTAACCTTAAAAAATTTGTATATAAACTTTGCTCCAGGGCTTTTGCTGAAGTCTTTTTCTTCATCATCATCGTCATCAGCAAACCAAGATTTAATACCTGCATATATTAAGAATGCACCAAAAAGGGTCAAAACAACGTTAATGGAAACTAATTTTCCAAAGATTGACATTTCTGGCAAATATGTTACATTGATTAAGCCAACACCTGAGAATATAAAAATTGCTCTCATTACTAAAGCTCCTATAATTCCCCAGAATAAAACCTTATGATGATATTCTCTTGGAACATTAAAAAAGCCAAAGACTAGAATGAAAACAAAAAGATTATCAACTGATAAAGCCTTTTCAATCCAATATGCTGATTGAAATTGAGCAAATTTTTCTAAACCAGCAGTTTCATTGGTCATAATGTAAATGAAAATGCTGAATATCATTGAAATGCTTATCCAAACTAAAGACCAAATTGCGGCTTCTTTATTGGAAACTATATGACTTTTTTTGTTGAATATGCCTAAGTCAAGTAATAGCATAAAAATAACTACAACAGAAAATGCTGCAATTATACCCGGGTGATTGATTAGATTGTCCATACTTCGATTTTATTTTTGATTGTTAATTGTTTACTTATTAGCGATTGAAATTATTACAACTCTTCCACCTTCTTCTTTAGAAAGCAGGAGTTTTTTGCCATCCGATATTTCTACCATTGACCCAATTGGTATTTCTTTATCTTCTGTAACATCCTTTAAAGATGTGAGTTTTTCGTTCACAAAAACCCATTTATTATTATGAAATGAAAAGTAGCCAACTCTTACTTTTTGAATATCGGTAAGTTTTTCATTTCTAACTACATTTCTATTTGAATGCCATTGATGCAGAGTTGAATTATTGTAAACTACTAGTCTTTGATTTTCTGGTTTCCAAACATTGGGCTTGAACTGATAGAAAAAATCTAAAACGGGTATTGAATGACTATATTTTGTGCTGCAAAATGGGCAAAATGTATCTTTGGTGTTGTTGTAAATGAACCATTTTTGATCACATTTCGGATTGCTGCACTGTAATTTTAAATCATTTGTTTTTATTAATGCTTGTTCCCAAGCATCGGCAGTTGGTCTTTCATTAGGATTGTGCAAACCTTTAATAAAAGCTTGGTCAAATAAATCTTTTAAATATGGACCTGTTATAGTGTATGGCGTTTTCTTTAAATCAGTCCAAGGCATAAACTTTTGTAAGTTATCACCATACTCTCTTTTGAAGTTTTTGTTACTATGGTCAGTTGGATGTTCAACAAAAAGTGCTTTTGAACCCATAAGTAAATCTTCTTCTTTCTCAGTTTCCATTGGGCCAAAATAATTACCACCTCTCAATGGATGACGATAAAGCAAGTACATATAAATTAAGACTGCTAAAGCGTGTAAATCAGTAAGCCTGTTTGGTAGTTTTCTATTTGGGTCTGTTTTTCCTAAGTGTTTGGTTGATAAAACCTCTGGTGCAATAAAATCTGCGGTGCCAATTACATCAGGAGGAAACAAGTTTGGAACAACCAACCCATCAATGTCTATGATAGCTGCTGTTTTACTTACTGGGTCAATTAGAACATTCTTATAAGATAAATCGGAATGAGCTAACCCCGCAGAATGAAGCCTTTTTACCCCTCTAGCAATATTTACACACACTTGAAAATAGCTCAACCAATTTCCCAGTTCGCTTTCATCTAACTTAGACTTTGATTGATTTGCTCTGAACTTTGCACTTGCAAACCATTTACCTTCTTTTTCTTTTCCTTTCAGTAAATCATTGTTGGCATAACCTTTTTTAAAGAAGAAATTTCTATTGTAACATGGGACAACAATACCGATTTTTTTATCTAATTCTACTACATCTGTTGGCCAGCTATATAATTCTTTGTAAAAGTTGCCGCTTACACTATCACGAATAAAAAAGCTTTCATAATATTGGGTAACAATCTTCTTTAATCTTTCTTTAGAATTAAAGTCTTGTAGGTCACGGTAAAAAGCAACTACATAGGATTTGTCAGGGCTGAAAAATACATCTTTCATACCACCACGCATTGGCTCACCATTATCAACGAATTGATAGGTCTTACCTGCGTTTATTATGGATGTTACTGTTTTTGTACTCATAGATTTAAAATATAATAGCTAAGGTTCTGTCATCGTGATTTCCTTGACTCCAGAAGTCCATCCAATTGGAAAGCTGTGAGGCAATTTCTGTATTATCCTTATCAAATACTACTTTAATGTTATCCTCATTTTTGCCTTTTAGATCCTCTAAAAATTCTATCCATTTTTCATTTTTTTCCAAGTTAGCTTCCACTATAAATTTTGGGTCATATATTCCGTCTGTCATTAAAAATAGGAATGAAAAATCAGGTACAATTTTAAAATTGAACCTAGTTACCATTGGATGTTCTGTAGAATGAAAAATGTCAGGTTGCGTTATGAATCTAGTACCCCCACCAAACTCACCAACATCAAGCCAATTCAGCAAACTGGTTTCAGTTTGTTCACTATTCATTAATGCAATTGGGCAATCGCCTACACCAAAAGTTAGCACAACATATCCAAAGTCAAATTTTTTAAAAAGTGCAAATATTAAAGTTGAATGATAGTAGTCTAAATAGCTTTTTGCCTTTGGATTATTAAATAATTCAGGGTTGTTTTTGAAAGTTTGTTCAGAATGTTCTTTGATTTTATTATGAACATAAACTGTTGCTTTGTATAAATTTTGTTTTGCTAAAATTTCTAACTCGTTAAGTATTGTATCATCCTTAGTGGTGTTGTAATCATTTAATTTTGCCTCAAATTCTTTAGATTTCTCTACGTCTGAACTAGTTTCAAAATACTCAACTACTGAACTACAAGCTATTTGCGAACCCTTACGTGACAGTGAATAGCTTCCTGCTCCATCTGAAACTGCTACAACAGACCAACCTGTTTTTTCAAAATGTTTATAGGCAAAATCATCATCTCTAAATGACCCAACATTTTTGTGTGAACGTCCTCTTTTAGAAGAAATCACGATATTTTTTTCGCCTAGTTTTTCTGCTTTGGATATGTCATCTTCTTTCCAAAATAAATCATTCTTATCACTCGGAATATCTTTCCATAATGATTTTGGATCAGGATTGACCACTAACGAAATTAGCTTTTCGTTAGTGGGGGAGTTTTCCGATTGGCCTTCAATTTTAAAAAGAAGTTTGATTTTTACATCACCACTTTTCGTAGGCGTACCTTCAATAGTGTCATTTACTGGATTGAAATTTAACCCTATTTCTTCTAAGCCTTCAAATTTTTCAAAAATCAAATCATTCAGATTTAATTTTTGAAAATCTATTTTTGCTTCATAAGCCTTGCCAATTGTAGCATTTGGTATTACCACTTGTTGAGCAATAATATCTGCAATTCTATTTTTGATTTTCCATTTTTCCATTATCTGATTCTGTTTTTGAACAATGGTATTAACCGCTTCTTCACATTCAGCTGCTTTAACAAATTCTTCAAACAATACTTGTCTGTTTGCTGATATAGTAATGCCTTTGGCATTTAATAATGTTTGTATATATTGTTTTACTTCTGCCATTGCATTCAATTATCCTTGTGTTCTGTTTATATCAAAGCCACCTTCTCCAGTTCCATAAGTACCTTGATTTCCGCACCAAGGGCAGGTGCTAATTTCTTCTTCTCCAATACAATGTAATTTGCCACAACTGCATACGGCAAAAGCAAATTGATTGCCACAACAAGGGCACGTTGGAGCACCAATCAATTCTTCAGTATTTATCTTGAACTCAGTATTGGTATTGTCTGATAATTCGAAATAAGAATTATCAACTTGAAAAGCTCCAACTAATCTGTAGGAAAGAGTATCTAGTTCTATGCCTCCAAAATTGTTTGACGCTACTCGCTTTTTATATTTGATTAAGTATGGCCGTTTTGTGTTTTGGCATTTAGCTGCTAGCACAACAAAGTTATTATCTACGAATGGTGTTGATGATTTTGATTTGGTCAAATCAATTTTTGATAAGGTTTCTCCATCAATTTTCGCTAATTCAAAACCGCTTGAATTATTTTCTACACTTACGCTACTGGTCTTAATAGAGTCTGTTACCCATTTAAAAAACTGTTTATACGCAGTAGCGTCAGTATTTTTGAAATGAAGTACCGTTTCTGTTAGCTCACTTAATAGATGTGTGTCTGTCTCGCTTCCGAAAGATACTGCAATCAAATTTGCGGTTCTTTGCCAGTTTTGTTTCCATTCCGAAATTGCTGTTTTTGTATCATCTGTAGGAACTCCGTCTGTAAATAAAAACACGATGGGCTTCCAATCGCCTTTCTGTTCAGCTGTAGTTTTAACAATGTTCTTTCGTAACTCAAACATCAAATGCCCTAAACCTTTGCTTAAAGATGTACCGCTACCAATTGGAAATTTAGGCGGATAGAAACTAATAATTTCTTGTAATGGAACTAGAGTTCTGGGCTGACCTGCAAAAACAATTATAGAAACCCACACAGTTTCAATTGCATTAGGGTCTGTTTTAAGTGCTTGAATTATTGTTGCCAAGCCTTCTTCAACCTGTTGAATCGGTTCACCAACCATTGATTCGGATATGTCAATCAGGAAATATATCGGTAGTCTTCTCATTTTTAGAATGTATTAGCGATTATCAGAAATACAATTAACAGTATAATTTGCGTCATATCAACCGATAAGCCTTGACCAACTTGAAAGGGCTTAACAAATCTTCTAAGGAAATTCAGTATTGGAGCAAACACACTGTTGAAAAAGTTGAATAACCCCTTATATTGGTTATTCAATTTGTCTTTATGGGGCAAAAGTTTTGAGTATAGGAATAGACCTATAATTAATATGTTGGATATGTAGGATAAAACTAAACTCATATTACCAAATGGACTTCTGATGGTGGTGGTGGCATAGCAACTGTATCGGTTGTGCCCATACTTTTATTACCCTGTTCTATTGTGTCAGAAACCCATTTGAAAAACTGTTTTAAAGTTGAGCTGTCTGCCGTATCCAGATGAACAACAGTATCAGTCAGTTCTTTTAGTTTAGAGTTGTCCGCTAATGTACCAGCAGCACAGCCCACAATTGCACCAAAATTCAATGATTTTATTTTTGGAATCATTTGAGAATAGAGCAAAAGGTCAGAAGGTTTTCCATCAGTAAAAACAAATAGCAGTGGACGCCAATCTCCTTTTTGTGTTGGAGTTCCTTTTCTGATTTCCTTGTTTACTTTTTCATAAAGTAGCTCCAAGGCTTTTCCTGTATTTGTTGGGCCACTTGGTGGACAAATAATTTCAGGTAATTGAAAAGAGGGGAGTTCTGTAAGTGGGGCTACCTCGTTTACTTCTCTATCAAATGTAATTATGCTAATCCAAAGTGTTTCTGATGCTTGAGCATCTGAACGCAATGTATTTATCATCCCACTTAAAGCATTATTCAATGCCTGAATTGGCTCTCCATTCATAGAACCTGATGTGTCAAGTAAGAAGTAAACTGGTAATCGTCTCATTATCTTTTTTTGCCAAAAATTAATTGTAGTATCATTTTTCCTATTTTTCTTTCCATTCCTGCTTTTGAAGTAGGTACACCTGTCTTGCGTGCAAATCTTTGTTTTGCAGAAGTTATACCCAACAGTCTTTTCCAGGAAAAAGAAAAACCATATTTGCCCATCATTAAAATAATATTTTAGAAA